>JAAUXT010051086.1_pt1 | contig 74661 bp, 61 predicted proteins | sample 7278171 | NCBI WGS metagenome assembly JAAUXT01 (sample SAMN14350112, study PRJNA611818) | marine sediment metagenome | isolation source: surface marine sediment (1.8m) | place: French Polynesia: Moorea | collected 2018-08
CCACCAGCTGCAGCACACCAGGGAGGGGAGCACAAAATTCTTCTTCATCAGGGAACACAGGGAAACTCTCCAAAGAAGGCTCAGATTCCATGGTCAAACACAAACACGTCCGCACTCACACGACACCACTGACAAACTGAAACGGTCGAAAGATTTGACCGCAACCAACCATGGACAGCGCGGGTCACTACTCAGCCTGAAATTGCACTCAGAAACTGACCTTGTCCTGTACGTGGGTTATGCAACTAAACTCGAAGATTCTGATGGATTATTGAACTCTGATTGGTTATTGAACTCGTGCCAAAAGCACTCATTCAGTAACCAATCATGTTTAATAATCCATATGAATCTTCTCATTGACGTTCCATAACCCTTACATATTGTACGACTCTAACAAGAACTGAGTGGAGGAACGAACAGAAGTCTCCCGAATGCGTCAGAGTTGATTGGCAGAGCCTGCGATATGACCGGCTCAACACAGGTCGCCGGAGACTTTGAAGCTGAGCGGAACATGACGCCGTCAGCCCCGTCCTCAGAACGCGCGCGGCTCGCTGAGCCGGGAGATGATGCGGAAGACCAGGGGGGACTGAGAGAGATTCCGCCCGGGACTTTGCACAACACTCTTATCAAGCCTGCAGAAAAGCAGCTTGACGTCCCTCACTGAAAGTTGACGCTCGGTGCGGAAAGCAGTGCTTGTTTACGTCCGGGGCAAACTCGCTCAAAGGCGGAGAGACAAAGCGCAATGACCCGATAAAATCTGCTGCGTTTGTGTGAAAGAAATTTCATTGAGCACAGCTTGGACCAACCATGTCCTCGGCACCGGGGACTTTGGTTCGTCCCGACCCCACCCAGCGAGAGTCGTCTTTTCACAGAGTTGTTTGCTTTTTCGTCTTCATTCTTCAAAGGAACAATTCACATCAACGCAAACACCACGATGAAATTCCACAATGGAAACTTGCGCTTTCTTTGTTGGTTTCAAGGAATGCACTCAGTTTCGTTTCCAACAAAACTTGGCTGAAAGATGAAAGAACAACAACTCATTATTTCATCACTCGCCAAGAAAAGAAATTATCACAATCAAATAGATACCTGTGTGATTTCGTCATATTGCGGAACACACCCATTGGTTTCCATTTGATCTGTCAACCAATTGGCTCCTTCCTCGTCAGGAGAGTGGTGAGGAACCGAGCGATCACAGTACCAAAGAAGAGAAGAACTGCGAACAGCGAGACACACCGGGAGTTGCTGACAGCTTGCAAACGACGTGGGCGAGAAGAACACCTGAGCTGCGAGGAGACATTGCAAAGCAAACCACGATAATTGAAGAATCAAATCAAAGTCTGGAGAAACGCTGCTTCCTTCCTTCCCTCGGTCCCATCAGATTCCACTTCCATTGTCTGCAATTAAGAAGCTGCCACAGATGTGTGCTCCGCTCGCACTTGACTTAACAAATTACACCCATAAAGCTCGGATTTAGTACCCCAGGGTTTCCCCACCCATACGCTTGCTACTGCTATTGCAATTGGCAAGTACTCACGCGGAAAACTAACCTGCCATGCGTGAGTTTTTATGACGCAGACGCAGTGTCCTGATTGGTGCAGCCCCGTGGCTTCCGGAACTTGGCCTTTCATGAGTCTGATCATGAGCGAACCTAACGCGGCTGCAAACGAGGCTTCTTTCATGGCTGCTGCACATTTGCTATTTTGAGATTGCCCAAAAGAAACATTTCGTGATGTCACAAAGAAGTTCCGTGTGACTCCTCAGATCCTAGAGAAGAAACGATTTGACACCATGATTTGCGGAGAAAATTGCCTTTGAATTTTGTTGTTGAAAGTATCTTTGTTTTTTTTTTCTCCCAGGTACAAATGAGACGTCACTGAAATGGTATCTGTTCTTCAGGTGCACGGGGATCAATGTGAACAGGAGTTTAGTCCCCACATCCAAAGTGTGCAAAGCCTTTGTTTGCGGGTCGGCTCGCCAACCCTGATTGGCAACGTCCCTGGCATAGGAATGACTCTTACGGCCCTTTAATAGCCAATTCCCCAACCCAAGCAGGTTCTGAAAATGGCCTGCAGACTCAATATTGAGGTTGTTCTTTCTCTATGAGAAGCCAGTTTGGAAACACTCGTATGAATTGAAGAGTTCTCGGCTTGGTCAGCAGGTCTAGAAGTCGTCAAATCTTGACAACACCAAGACCAGCTGCATTGGTTCCTTATTCTCCAACAAAAAGATAGTTTTCCTCCACAATCAAAACTGCGATTTTCCCCACGAACACAGTGTGAACTGGAACCCTGGAACCAAGAGTGACTTGGTCACAAGCGTCTTGTCAATGAGTTCATGACGAAAGATAATTCGTGCATCTCCACCAATGCGCAGTATTGTCTTCAGAGCAAATGAAGATCACACGGTGTGTAGATTTGTGTTCATCCACGTTACAAGTGCAAGAGGGACGACGCCGTCGTGGCGCAGCGCCATCACGCATGCAGCACTGAAGGTCAGGAGACAAGCGGCATCCTGCACAGACCCGGTGAGCTTCCTACATGTCAGCTCTCTGCGAACTGTGACGTCGTGCCGTGAACCAACTTATGCTGTCTGCCTTTCCTTTGTCCGACCTTCCAATCGCAAAAGGAATCAGAAAGCACGGCAGAACGGGTCAGAGGTATGAGAGGGTAAAAAGTAGGAGACGAAGGAGGAAGCCCATGCGCATGTCACCATAAATTGCACGCAATCTGCAAGAACAGATGAAAGTTCTCCCCTCGCTCCACACATGCAACACGTGAACCGTTTGCACTGCGTCTGAACTCCCACCGGACACGGGTTCATTCATCATCGAGCAGCGTTCTCATGCTGAGACACTGTGACTCTTGACTTGAGTCAGTGAGGGACCCTCCCCCACCTTGGGAGTAAACATCATTCTGACTCCGTGCCGTCAGTCACGAATATTTTCTTGTGTGTTGACGTCTTCGTGTCATATTTTGTGAGGTTGGAGTGAGAGACCTCACCCCCTCGGCACGAGACCACAACCCGAACAAAGATCCGCCGGTTTTACCTGTGGCGTTGTTGATTTAGTAGAAACTCCACACGAGGCAAAACTTGAACATGAGACCGACATAGGATAATCGATTGCGTTGTGCTTTCTCGTTAATAATACAACACAACACGACGCGCATCTATCACACGGCGAAACACGACCGACTGACAGGTTCAGGTTTTCGTCTCGTGGCCAAAACCCATGCAGCCAGTGTGGGTTCCAACGACCGAGTGGACTTCAGTTTCATCAAAAGAACAAAGGACAAATTCCCACTGCTGCAGAGCTGCATGACTGTTTGAACCTTGTCTCACAGGTCGCGACGGAATGCACGTCATCGCCGTCTGGACGTTGAAACAAGACCGTGTTGCATTTGTTGGCAAGCTTCCTCGGGGACATGGCTGGTACTGCCCAGAGACACGCCAGGAGTAGCTCGTCACGCAAGCCACAAAACGGCAACACCCACTGCTTCTTGAACGGCTGTGTTCCCCTCAGTGTGTGTGTGTGTGTGTGTGTGTGTGTGTGTGTGTGTGGTGTTTCACACTGTCTTTTGGGGTGTATTTTTTCAATTCAGTGTCCAGGTGAGCACACGCACCTCCGTCCATCTCTGTCCACATCAATCACGACGGACAAACGGGTCCTGTCCACGAGTTCAGTGCAGCGACCGATCACTCCCTCCTCCGCTCTGTTGTTTGCCTATCAATGAGTCCTGCACGTGGTCAGAATTCCTGATCAAGGCTCGTTTGCTCGTTTGAAGGTTGGCGAGTCTGCTTGTTCAATTACAAGGAGACCTGCCTGCAGTTACTGAACCAAGTTTCTTGAAGAAAAATCACAAAATGCGGCTTCTGTCATTTTCTTTAATGGGAAGGCGACTGTGTGCAACTGCATGTTGAGCTTCTGGAAATAAATTCTGCTAACCCAACTCGGGAGAACACCAAACCAACTCTTGGCAATCGGTCCGCGTTGATTTTGGGTGAGGATATCGGCGCAGGCTTGAAGTACGCCGCGGGACAAGATTTCCACTCAGTGGTGTTGTTCCCTTTGCGTCTGATGATCCTCAGAATGTTTTGTGCCCAGAAAAGGTGGAGTCTATTTCTTCAAGCTGCCCTGCGGAGTGGATAGAAGGCTGTGGTGAGCAGAAAGGTCAGGCTGGCCTTTGGAAAACAGACGACGAGAGCCAGAAAAAAGCAGACACTGGAGAGACACTCCAAGGGAAGGAACAGGTCGCGTTTTGTGTCCATCACGTTTTGTGGAGTTTCTCACCAATGTCGTGCACGCGAACGTGCAGCTCCTGTTGTGCAGATTTGAATACATTCGAACACCGAGGGCACCCCCTGTCAAGTGGTCTGGTCCTGAAGTGGCGTTTTCGCAAGGTGACGCACAGGATGTTCAGAAAGGTCAGAGCGTCCTTTGCCAATTGGCCGACGCAGGGCTCATCAAGGTGTGCAGAGGAAGGGCGCAGTCGCTTGAGAATCCATCTGAAGACAACAAAATGAAAGGCTGTTCCAGTTCCAGCTGAGAGATACGGTTGTGCTGAGTGTGAGCAGATCAACAAATTGCGTGTGAGATGTTTCTTGTTTCAGCGCACAGTTCATGCAGATGCACGCAAAACTTCAACTCTTTTCATCCTCGCAAAAAGGGTTCGCAAACAGCTCAGCTGCAAACCAAACAAAAAGTGTCACCCCAAGCTGTTACTGACGGCCACGCTCACCGTGCGCACGAGCGTGACACACCGTATCGATAGTCGATAATCAACAATCGATCGGACATCAAACGCTCAGCGTCTCTTTGTACCAACACCGTTGTACTCGCCAGTAATCAGGACATGTGATCAATTGATCAGAAAGGCGAACATGATCAAATGAATGTTGTAATGCGGATCTGTCTTTCTGACTCATTTTACGGACTTTTGACACATTTCACAGAACATTTACCTCTGCCAAAGAAGCACGGACGAAGGCGGCAAAGTGTTGTTTTTTTTCCTGACGGATTGTTGCCTCAATGTGCATAAAAGTCGATCCTTTTTCAGACAGGCTCAAGATGCAGTCTTAGCATTTCAGTGAGAAATGCAAGGAAATTCTCAGGAAAATCCTCAGAACCGACAGCGGGAAGGAAACTTGCGAGCTCGAATTGACCTTGCTGCACGGTCCGAACACACCAAAACTGATCTCAAGTCCGGAACGCAATGTGTGTTATTCGGACCACTCCTGTGCGTCTTTGTGGTTGTTCCTGATTATCATTATTACAGGGTTATTATCACTTGCAAAGCCTCTGCGTGTAACGCAAACACGGCTAAACAGATCGATGGACAAGCTGCCTAAAGGCTCAATAGATTTACGTGTTTAATGCAGATGCAATTAGAGTACGATAACTGAGGATTTCGGCTTGTGGGTCGTAGAGAATTTTGTGCCAAATCAGAATGAAAACCTCACAGTCGAATTCATGTCATCGAGTTGTCTACAATGCCTCGAAGGCAGCAGGGCCCACAGTGGAGCTCACTCGTTGCTTTGCCAAAGCCGTCAATGGACGGCCTTGTGTCAGTTCCGTCTTCCAGTTCACAGTGCGGTTCCGCCGCTGAAAATGATTGTTCATCTCACACTCATTGGAGCCTGACTGGGAGGAGACGCCCAGAAAATTTCAACGCAAAGTCTATTTTGCAAGTGAGTCATGGACAACAAAGATGTATCTGGCAATATTCACACATTGTGAACCTTTCCTGACACACCAGACGAAAAGTTTGGGAGCAAATGCGTCGAGTCTTGTGAAGGCGAGGACCCACGCCAAATGGACTCTTTGACAGGATCAAAGCCCAGACCTGAACTTCTTCCTTCTTGCGACCTCAATTTTCTTTACGATCTGGAGAAAGCTTGTGATCGGTTCCTATTGCTTGGTCTTTCTTTGAAGTTTGAAGCATCTCTGTCTTGATTCTCTAGTTTCTGCAGATTTGCCGGGCACGGTGTTGTCTGAGTTGTGAGGTTCCTGAGTACAGCGAGACGGTGAGTGATGAGTCTGTTCAGCGATGAGCAAACGAGAGACGAATGAGATCCGGCGGTAGGAGGGTCCGAGTTTGGGTCAGAAGGGTGAAGGAGCACAGACCCTCAAATATTTCCATTTTCTGTCTTTCTTGATTTGCTTGGACACTTGGACTCGTACAGATTTTGTGGTTTTCGTTTTGGATTCTGCGTGCTCTCTCGTGCATCCACTTTCAATTTTCTCCGCAACTGTAATTGTCTACCTGAGCGCCAAGCGCACCACATCTACCTCCAGCCATGGCAGATCAGTCGGATGATTGACACTTGGTTATGAGAAACGCTTCCGGTATGAAACAACGATCCGTGGATCTGCACTTTGAAGAACAACCTCCCTTCCTCACCACTGAGGTTTGCCAAGTGCACACTTCCGTTGCAAACTGGCTGGAATCGTCCGTTCAATTTACAGACTCGGCAAACTCCACAGGAAAGTCATGTAGGTGCTGGAACTGATGTTCATGTTTTTGTGTTGACCGCTGCAGGTGACTTCATGAATGTTCGTTTTTGGTTCAAAAGTGTTCTCAGTCGGCGTGTTGGTGCCATTTTCCTCAGCGTTCGTCTTGACTCGCATTTTGTTGTCTTTCAGCGAGTGATTTTTTTTGCTGAACTATGGCAGCTATGCCATCAGCACCAGACTGTGTTGATATGGCAACAGAGACGCTGTTGATACAATCACCATGGTATCTGTGGTATCCAGGGAGATAAGGCACTTAGATCACCACTCAGTGTTATGTAACACAACCTCAACACCGTTGATAGACAACGAAGGTAGCTTCCAGTTTTCCGTGAATCTGATTTCACAGACGCCAAAGCTGCCTGCTGTCCTCATCTGAAGCTCCTGTGACCAATGCATGTCTGTCTCCTGTTTCTGGTTCGTCCAGACACATGGATAATCAAATCACAGCCTATTCTCGAGTCGTGGGCACTTTTGCGAGTTTTTCCTGATACATCAGGTTGATTCGTCGTCTGTGACGTCGAAACGTCTTCGCTTTCTTGCACGGAGAGAGGGGGGAGGAGCAGAACAAACCGAGTCCGAAGAGCCGAACTCTGTGTAGCCTGCAGTCCTGGCTCCTGTTGGCCTGGTGCTGAAAATGCTGTTGCAGTTCCTTTGGGACACGATCCCAGAGTGATCAGAACGAGGCCAAAGGCTTCGTGCAGAGATTCTGCACATCGCCAGGAAGCGCTCGGTCTTCCTGTTCAAAACAGGACGCATTAACATTAGCGCGGTTCCAATTAATTAAGCCTGCAGCTCTCCACGCTCACTCCGGCTGCACAAGAGCTCGGCGAGAGTTTCAGTTTCAGTGAAACTGCGGCTTCCTGCAGTTTTGTGTTCTCAGTTTGAAAGCTCCTCTGTTTGGTTGAACATGTTCTAGTTCTTCTGGAATGTGGTGCATATTTACACCTCTGTTCTTGTCATATCCTTTTTTCGTTTTGCATGTGCTGGAGCTCGTGACATTCAACAAGGAAGCAAGGCTGTCGAGGATACCCGACCCTTTGTACGAGGATTCCGAATGTCTCACCGCACGTGTAGCAACACTTTGGAGTGCTGTCGTCAGACATGTTTTTTTGGGGAGGGGGGGCGGGGGGTACCCTGGTATCCCCGAGGACTGCTTGGGTGAAGTTTTTTGCCAAGGTTTCTTTCACAAACAAACACACATGAAATACAAACGCACCGAAAATGTGAATAAATTTGTGGTTTAGCAACCTCAGAAACATTGAAAGAAAACAAGGCCTTGCGGTGGAGTGAGCGCAAGGAGAACTGTCTCGATGGAAGTGTCGACACATTCCCGGATTAGACTAATCTGACTTGGGGATGAGAGTCTTGCCTCGCCGCGCGGCAATGAGGCTCCCAGATTTGTCTCGACTCCGTCCCAGCGCAAACTGATTTGTAAAAGTTTGGTTCAATGTGTCTGGATATTCGTGTATCAGACGCGGCAGCCTGTGATGAGCCTGAATTAACTTTTGGTCCAGCCTCCCATCGAAGTGTCAAGGCTCAGGCTCCAACAACAAAGCTCAGATTCCCCTCAGATGCGTCATTTGAATCTAACACGTGGAAAGGCTTCCCACATCAACACAATGAAAGGGGAGGCTTGTCGTGAGAAATTTGAGGAATCGTTATTTGTACGAGCGAAACTGCAAAGCTTTCCTGAAACATGCCAATCTCACAGTGCGTCTCGCATTCTTGACAGAGGGATTCCGGGATGTATTAATTAATCCGTCACGACTCGAAGCTCCAATTCATCCAGATTAAAATTCAATCCGCCAGGGATTTGTGTGAATCCGGAAAGTGTCAGTTCCTATTGAATCTCTCATTGTTCCAAGTTTGGAACAGAGAAGCCTTTGCGTCACAACTCAGCAAGTGTGATGCAGAATGAACAAGAAGACAACTGAGAAACAGGAATAAATTTGGAACGCACGGTCGTCAAAGAACTTGTTCTCGCATTTTTTCCCCGCTAGCGTACACTACAAACACACACAGACACACACACAGACACACCCGCACACACAGACACAGACAGACACAGACATACACACGCACACACACTTGCACATGGAACGGTGAACGATGAAGGCTGTGAGGCACCGGCTCCGGGGACCGGAAGGGAGAAGACCTGACCCTCGACTGGTCCAAACTGTTGCTCCACTCATTTTGTGAACACTCGTTCCGTGTGCGCAGCGTACAAAGGAAAGGACACGTACGACTTAAAAAGGAAACAACCAAGGGAAGGAAGAACTCATCTTCTTTTTTCGTTTCGTTGTTGGTGAGGACAAAGTGAAAACGTCAGTTTTCCACCACAAGTCTGTCTGTTTCCATGTCTGGTGGTTCGCCACATGTGCTTCATGCAGAAGCTACGGCCCCCAACAGGATGTAAAATTGGGGGCCCATGGCTGTGGAAAGGGTCTTCGTTGTGAAAGTTCCTGTGACAAACACAGAATTTCTCCAATTCGCCTGTCTTGAGACATACTTCTCGCTTTTGAACTGCCTCGCTTCCATTTTTGAAGCTTGAAAGGAACATGGTCTGATTGATCTTTTGTTAATTATGCTTCTGATAATGAGATGTCTAACCTCTAAACAAAATCCTAATGAAGCCTCCTCAAAAACCACCTTTGTGGGAAATGACATGAAACATGTTTTTGTGGCAGATCCACCGCCTCTGAGCAGAAAGCACTGACTGGTTCGATACTCTTTTCTTGTGCGCCAGACGAGACGCACAACGATCCATTTTGCACCTCGACGAACTGCGGGGGGATTCCACGGCTGCAATGCTTCCCAACTCCCCTGCTCCAGCCGCGTGCGCCACTTGCGGCCACGGGTAGTTTCTGCGCACTCAGTGAAATCCTGGTGCAGAAACGCTCTTCGCTTCAAACGCACAGTGTGATTGAGTCTCGCGGAGAAACTGACAAGCTCAAAGCAAAAAGTTGAAGAAAAAAATCTGCAGAAGGAAACCGATGAATCAGCCAAGAAATAGCTGAAAGGGCGCTCCTTGATCAGTAATTAAATTCATTTTCTTTAATTAGGACAGGAAAATCTACGAAAAAGAAAAAATCTAATTTTTCACCGAAGGAAGCTAATTTGCTTGTTAAACAGCGGAGAGATGCACCGCAGTTCATTCTGTCGTGGAGTTCTCGGTTTGTACTCAACTGGATTGATTCTATGAATCATTCAGCTGGAGACTGAATGCAGGGGTGAAGTCGCCTCCGACAGCAGAACATCCACCCGCACAATGCGAACTTAAACGTCTTGCACGTGGATTCCAGGGAAGATCTCGGAACCAAAGGACCGTTGATGAAGTGAAGCTATTGTTTTGGGCAAGATTTGAATGAGCGTTTTCATGATGAGAATGTGTGGTTCTGGATTCTTTCCAGTAGTGACAGGTTTGGAAGTCCCCCATAAACTGTTCTCTCCAGTCTCGGGACACATCAAACTTGGAAATGAATCTCACACTTCTGAAGCGAAAAACGTCATCACTGAGGTCACTTTGCGAATCATCCACCTCATCCTGACAACAACAGAAAAGCCACAGGCTTCGAGCTTTGATCATTGTGATGTGTGTTGTCTTGAGAAAGGAAACCTTTGTTCGTGCAGAGCCTGGGGGCAGGGATTACTCGTACGAGTATTGCCTCGTCCTGTCACCCAGGGGCACAGCGTTACGCTGTGTTCTGAGTTAGTTCCCAGTGGGTGCCAGGTGGACGGATCCAGGATTAGAAATCGAGAAAAGCAGATCAGCACATCGTGTGTTGGATGATGACCAGAGGCCAGGCGAAGAATGCAATTGTGTTGTTCATCACGACACAAAAATCTGATAACGTAAGAGAATGTCGCACAAAACCTGTTGTCACTGTGTCATTGTTGTTTCTCCGGAACTCTCCTTGAGATCAGGCGCGTCCCCTCACTCACCCTCTCCAGCTTGACTACCTCTCTTTAGAGCTTCTTGTGCACATTTTCTTCACTCACCTTCACTATCGGTGGTCTTTTTGATTGACCACGGGTGAAGCAAATGCTGCACACACGTGTCTACGCGTAAACCTCTGGCTCAGGTGGTACAGGGACGGAAGGCAGAGATAAAACTTGTGTAATTCAAAACAAAACGTGATGATTGCCTGGCGTGAGTGTTTCACCAGTTCCAGTCTTTTGTTTCGACCACCAACAATCCACAGAACACAGACGACAGTGCGTGCACAGATCAGCACAGCTACCTGTCAGAAAGCTTCTCCTGTCCTCAGGAAGTGAACCAACTCAAGACTGACGCACACATCTCAGAGTTGAAGCCTTCAATGGAAACTCCATCAAGGGAACTTGTTGCTGTGAGACCCCTGCAGGCTCGGCCCGTGGCTGATTGAAGCGTGCTAACAGTAATGATGAGGAGATACTGTCTGTCCATTCCACGGACAACAGATATCGAATCAACCAACCGAATCCAAAACAAAACCAGAAAACTAATTTCTGTTCCCAAGACAGACATCTACGCGGTTTATCCCAGATTCAATCAAAACGCCCATGAAGGAGGTTTTCCGCCCACACATCGAAAAAGTTCCCTGCCGTACGTCGTGCTTCTGGCACTTCTTCACGAATTGTACCTGTTCAGAGACAATTTTGGGGCTTCTCACAGAAAACAGGTTGCGAATGAAGACTGGGGCAAGTGTTTCATGACATAAAGTTCAGGATAAGTGCACTGTGTGCATGAAACCAATTAATATTTTCGTTTCAGGCATCTCGGGCCAGGATGTGCCATGTCCCATTGCATTAGGGGTTTTCAAATTGGTGACGCGCGGTTGGGCGGCGTCAGAATTTGTGATGCGCACGTCAAAAGTCAACATGACACCCAATGGAGAGCATCAAATTATCAGTCCAAACCGATCACAGACTTTTTGACGCGCGCGTCAAAATTTTGTCGCCGTGTCACTAATGTGAAAACCTCTATTGTGTCCCGTCCTGTCCCATCCCAGGGGGGGGGGCTGTGCCTCGGGTACTGCTCCTTGTCTTCAAACCGTAAACGACCAGCTTCACCAAGAGTCTGCGAGAGTTGAAAGAATAGTTTGCTCTTGTGGAAACAAACAGGTGTCGTATTCGCGTGCTCTGAGCGAGGTGGGAGGTGCAGTTTGATGGATGAACGGGGAAGCCGTGCTGGCAGCCTGTGTTTACCTCAGCACAGAATGTCTCTCCGTTCGCAAATTAAACAACAACTTTGTCACTGTGATGGGCAAATTGGTTTACGTGAAGTATGGTGACCGTCAAAAGTGTGGTGTTTGCAGTCGAAAAGATAGTTTTTGGACAAACAGGCAAAATCTTGAAGAGGCCTTCTGTTGTGTGACTTGAGAAGGAAGCTCGCCGAAGAGTTGCATTCAGCCCAACAGTGACAACGAATTTTCTGAATTTCATCCAATTTACAAGCTCCCAAGACAGGGAGTTTCCTTCGTACAGTCTATGGGTCTCGAAAGAAAAGTTTGCATCAAGTAATGATGACAATTGACTTTTGCTGAACTGTGCTGAACGCTGTGTTCTTGTTTTCATTCTCTCGGGTGACATCACCAAATCTGGTTCTTCCCTGCACATTGGAGCCTGCATGAAGCATGCACGAATGACCATTGTGTGCAGACAATCCTTTTTGGCTTGCAGATGAAGCTTCAAACATCTGCTGGCACGGAGTTCTCATCACCAAAACGGGTTGCATGGTTTTCGATCGGCAACACATTATTTAGCGGCTCCGGACTGATCTGATCCCAAGCATCTGGACAGTGTTCTCAGACCTTGTTTGAGCATGTCTGCTGAAGGCTTGTGAATTTTGTACGGCAGTTGTGGCTTTCAAGGGATCGTGGAAACCGGACAAAGGTGGAATGAGGGGTCACAGTCACACCTGCTCTGCGGGAAGATGTTCTTGTCCAAAAGCAGATGACAGACATCAGGTGACAGAAAAGATTTGCTCTGTGCACAGATGTGGACGGCCTGACTGGACAGTTCAAGATTTCCACCTGTGCGACTGAAACAAAGACAACGAGAATTTTGCAGAAGTGGTGCATTGATTCACTGGAAACCAGTGTCCCCAATTCCAAGTTCAGGCTGATAGAAAAACAGATAAGCCTTGTCAAGAGACTGGTGTCAGGCGTGTGCCTCAATCAGGTACGAACACGAAAACGCAGACAGACAACTTTCCCCTGTATCACAATGAGCACATGCGAAAATAGGAGACAGATGCGTGCAAATGTGAGAGTGCTGCAGGGGGTGAAAAACAAGTTTGCGCTGCAGACAAACTCTGGGTTTTTCCTCGAAAAACAGCACAGTGCCCTGTTTGTGCGAGGTGTATATGGCCTGATGTTGAAACAGCCCTCGTAAAAGGGGAAACTAGTCCCTATCCTCCAATCCTCGCAGATCCTACAACCCATCTGAGTCTATTCTCACAGCAGCATTTCACTCACGCAGAGTGCTTTCTTACCGGAGGGGATTTGCCTGTGCCCCTGGTTTCCACTCTGTTCTTTATTTCCAAATCCAGGACTTGCAGTCGTAAGTGAATGCTTCTGAAACAAGATATTTCTTCAGAATTGCAGAATTTCATTTCCGAAGGACAAGAGACTAAAAAATTCAATCTGAAGGAAATTTGAAATGACGATCTCGCTCAGAGTGACACAAATGAAATTGAACGGATCAAATTAAGAAATGAAAGGAAGTACAGAAGATTAGATCCGTGCTGTGAAAAGAAGAAATCTACCGAAGTGTGTGCTCGTTCGCAGATTTTGACACGTCGCGGGAGAGATGAAAGGCCGGGTGAGAGACAGCAAATGAGAAAATTGAAGAATGACAGAGGCATTGTGTCTGCAGAAACAGACAAAAAAATACCCAAAGGTGCAAAATGTGAGTGAGGTCAGTAGTGAAGCCTTGTGAGAAACAGCAATTGGGTTCGAGGAATCTTTGACTGGGACGACCGTGTGAGCAGCAAATAATTTCTTGTTTTTGGAAACAGGAGCAGTTTCCTGTGCTCCCCCAGTTCTCGCTGAGGGTTGCGTGTGAAAGCACACACTTCGTGCCAGGACGACCATTCTCTCAACGAGGCAACAAAAATTTTGTTTCTGAATTGTTTGGAGGTTGCAGCTTGTGTTCCGCTTTCTTGTTGGTGTCGGCTGCAGGTGAACAAGACTCGGTGCTGCATGGCTGCCTCGGTGACTTTCCTGCGGAAGCCTTGGTGTAATTTTGTCCCAATCCAGCAGACAAAAGAGTTCCCAGTGTGTTTCTTCTGAAGGTGTTTCCACTGAGCTGCCTCACAATGGTACTCTAATGGAAATCTAAGTGCTGCGCTCAAGATCAGAAACAATCGCACAAGCTCTGTGTGCAAAAGATGCACCTGCAATTCTGCTTTTGGACGCAACATTCACATGTTCGTGTCTTTTGTGAGCGAACAAGAGTGGATGGGGATTGCAACCGAAGCTCAGTCCAACGCCGCAAAAATGAATGTTTGACTACTCGGCTTTGTTGGTTCCTGCTGGGCGCAGGTGATTGAAACTTTACGCGTCTTCAGACAGGTTGTAGCAAAGGGGAGCACCAAATGCTCCAGAGTTTGTTGTTCATGTTGTGTGAAACCCTGGAGCGCCGAGAGTATTCAGACTGTTAGACTCAGGTGGCAATGGTTCCATAAAGGACGTCTCACGGGGCTGGGCGGCAGAGAAAGCAAAATGTTAAGTACCTCACAGGCTGTGCGTCCACATCTAATAACTCGTACGAGTGCGTGCACACAGCGTTTGAGCCAGAGCGTCGTTCCTTGTTTGTTCAGAGAGTTTTTGCGCTTGCACTGGTAAGGACACACCTTGGATTTGAATGTACCTGAATAAGGTAAAAATTATAAACGCGACGTCCGAGCGGGTGTGATCGAACTTAGTGTTGCTCGATGCCTGTTGTTGATCACTGAAAATGCAGGCGTTCAGCAACTTGACATTTTTCTGGTGCATCCGTCTTTCGAATTTAACTATTTCCCCCTTCCAAAACAATGACTTTTGTGCAGAATCAACCTGAAAACTGTTTTTGCTCCTGCCAGTTTGGAGACTTTTTGTTGTGGTTGCCGCATGTCCCTGTGACCCGCTGGAACAGTTCAACTCGCAAATGAACCCAGACTGTTCGTCGTCTTCTTCCTGTTCAGCGAGCAGGAATTCGGAAGTTTGTGAGTTTAAATGTGCGGTGAAATCTCGGGTTTGATGCGAGCTGTCATGGCCAATTATTTCATACTTTGTGTTTTACTTCCAGTGACGACCAGAGTTTTGTTGCCAGGTCTGCGTTAGCTTCCGGTCTCCGATGTGAGACGTGAAAAGCCCACCACTTTTGTCATCGAAGTGTTCTGCAAGGTTTTTGCCTGGTTGCAAGACTGGGGACACACAGCACTGTGGGCCCACAATGGAGGGGGGTGCACGTAGCTGACCTGGATCTGATGGCGCAAGGGACAGTTTGTGCACACTCGTTGAACAGTACGCTGATACAATCTGCCAACATTCTCTGGAAAACATATTGTAAATGGAACGTTACGTGTTTGTACCAAGAACAATAGTGTCTCGTTTCAAAGAATATTTTTCTCAGTCACATGTGTTCTCTTGGCGCGATCTCTGGGAGCTGGTGGTTGGAGTGTGCAGGTGCACTCATGCCTCGGAACAGACACTGAACTCCTCAGTAAACACTGCAAGAGGCGAAGGCAATTAGCTCAAGAGCTGGGTGTGTTTCCCACGCTTTGATGTTTCAGTCTTGTGCACTGACTTGGGAAGAAAACAACCGAGGGTTCTGACGTAAACCAAGTCTGTCTGCATCAGGCCGTCCGTCCATACCCGAGACTGGACCGCAGGCCAGTCGTCTCAGGACACTTCAACACCAGCTCCTATTCACTGCATGCAGTCTGCAGAATACTTGAATGAAAATGTTGTTCAGATTTATTTTGCATGCAAAGTCAAACTTCCTGTTCATGCAGTTGGAGTCAGACCCAACCACATGGAGGACATGTTGACCCTCGTTTTCTCAGAGTTTGCCTTGTGATTTCAGCAATTGAGGCAAATTATCTAAAATCCAGAAGCTTACCGCGCGTACCAGTGCAAATCTCCTCAGATTCCTGCAAATGCTGGCAAATCTATTCCACGTCCGTTCTGACTCTTGGGTTCTGAGGCGTGTATTGAGAGGGAAAGATTGTCTTCACTGACCACTTGAAAAATCCGAACTCTGCAGGACAGCAGTTTGTGTATCAATCGGAAAGGTTCTGGAATGAATCCTGGCAGGTTGTCGGGCCTGAGGGGTTAATGGCGCCTGTTTTGTTTGAGACGCTTCAGACATGCAGAACGCATTAATCCGTCAATACTGCATTAGGCTCCTTCAGATCCAAACACAGCGATTAGTGCACCGAGGTCAAGCGAAAAGTCGATCGGGGAGGGAGTTGGGGGTTCGGGGTTGGGGGAAAAGATTTGTCTTGCTGAACGGCTCATGTTTGCAAATCGTGAGTGTTTTCTGTCGCACACAAGACAATATTGGCCCTGAACAAATGCAGCTTGTCAGGTGTTTTTTTCTGAGTGGGCTTTGTGATTCTGAGAATCTGGGCTCAGATTTGAATTTTCCTTTTGTCAGATTGCATGAGCACAAGAAGAAAAGCGAAAAGAACCCTGTGATCTTGGGTGCCACAGACGATCCTGTGGCTCACACCCAAAACCGACTTTGACTGTTGAGTCACCATCACATTGGTTGGTGCAACAGGATCAGGGAAACAGTGGACGCGTTGGAATGACATCTGTTACTGAAGTTCTGTGAGCTATCTGGCTGAGTACACCCAGGAAGCGGTACTGCCACACCCAGGTACTTGTGCGATCTGCCTCATTAGCTGCCTGGAGGCGGGTGATCATTGGGTTCTCATCTCGAGTGCGTTGTTTTGCTGCCCTGTGATACAGAAGCCATTTGCTACAGCTCATTTGAATGGGAATGCAGAGTGCAACGTTCTTCGTGCGTGAAACCCGCAATTGTGGTGCCAAACCCAAGCCACACGGAAGGTCACAATCCAACTTTTGCAACGTTTGATCGATCCTCGCTCCTCCCTGCCGGGTCCTTCGTGATAACGGTCTCAGGAGGAGGCAGCCTTCGTCTCTCCCAAACCCCAGGGGCAGAACGTCGAGGTCAAGCATGGGTGACTGGGATCGGTTCTGGATGCACTTTATTCATTATTGTCATCTGTGTGTTGAATTCCTCACCCACAGAGAAAAGAAGGTGGATTGCGCTTTGTTTTTGTTCAGGGGCCCACATCAGATGCACACGGTGTGCAATGAGCTGAACAAACCTGTTTTCCTAAAGTGCGCGTGGGTCTGGAAAACAAGCCCAATGTCACCAAAATTTTAGACTTTGTTCCTTGAACCTCGAGCACCAGTGTCTCAGTTGTTCCTCTCGGTACACCAACGTCGTTCTTTACCCTCAGATTCAGTGTTCGTGTATAATTGAGCTGCCGACAGAGGCTGCACATTGTGTAATCTGCAGTTCTTCATTGCGGGTTCCACAGGGTGCACCGGAAGCCACATTTAACCAGGACGTCCTTTTCACGGGCCACGCACGTCCCGGAGCAACCAAGCTTCTATTTGAGGCTCAGAGTCTGGGTGCACAAAAGATGCGTGGGTTCATTGCCGGGAATAGACTCGTGAACAACGGCCGCCTCTGCTCTCTTCCGCGGGAAATTGTGTTCACACTCAAGAAGTACAGTTTGAGTTTCGTGACATCTTTTGTCCTCTTCAGTAGCCAGTGCGGGGAGTGAAAGGACGCCCCAAAATAGCCTCGTCCCGACTAGAATAGTTGTAAACATCGTGCAGTTCCCCGCAGGGTCGCCCACTTTTTCCACAGCTGGTCACCTGTGGTGAAGAAGGGAACGGACAGGGAACGGCAGGTTCAGAAAAACAACAAAGCAGGACCCTTGGAAATGATTCCTTGAATATACCTTGGTCAGGCTACTACCAGTCTGTGACTCAATGCAGGACAATCAGTGTTCAGAAGGGGTCTTCTTTGAAAAAACAAACCTGCAGGTGTTTGACTGCCCGGAATGACGAAAATGTCTCTCGTGACAAAAACAGCTGAGCTTGCTCAATTTAGTCCCGACCCAAAGGAATTCAGTCTGCTCAAAATAGCAAGCTCAATGAAATAAGATGACAGGATAAATTTTATCCAATTTGCGTTGGCATTAATCAAAAGACAAGCAACAGCAACAACGTCACTCGTTTAGGCCAAACAGAGCTGCTGGACTGTCGTCCCAGCTTTTGCCCTTGCAAGGGCGTGCAAACAATATCTGTTGCAGTCAATGGGCGTACAGACTGCTATATTTAGCCCAGGAGGAGTAAAATTGGAAAGCTGTGTCCTCGAACGAACCCTTCTACGCTGCAAAAAGATGCGCTCGTTTGCGTCTGCCCCGATGTCCTGTAGAGCAGAGAGGCAGGAAAACACACAGAAGGTGAACACATTTCACAGTCAAGTTTGCGGACCGAAGTGGCCTGAAACGCCCTTGAAGCCACCTTTTCTTCTCCTCACAGGAGACGCGGCAGAATTGAGCCACTTTCCGTCTCGGGCCTCACAATCAGAAAGGGAATCACTGTGATGTTGGGCGCCCCTTTCATGCAGTTGATTTTGAGATTGGTTTCAGGGACTCAGACTCTGGGTTTGGCTCCGGTTTGAATTCAGGAAAGGCGTGGCTGCATAAGATCTACTGTGCGTAGCCTTCCTGAAGAACGCAAAACAGAAAATTCCATTGAATCCGATGGAAACCGATCGTCATGTATCTCTCCACAGCCACAAAACGATCTCTCCACATGTTCGATGGAACTCAACCCACAGTGTAGAGTAATACACAGGTCCAATCATCAGCTAGTTTGCAGGTTTATCACTGTTTTCTCCCATTGCTCATCACAGCCCAATGTTCTCCCCATTACTGCCTCATCTCTTACCTATCGCCACATGCGGCGCACTGATACACTCCGAAAAAGCGACCTTCGTTTCGGGTGGGGCTCTGTCGACAAGCCGTCAAAAGACAAACAGGTCAGTTTTGTGACTTATGAATAGCGACAAAGCGTCTTTTCCTTTGTTCAGCCCCAAAAGGCAGAAACACAATTGATTGTGGTTTCCTGAAGTTTACAGACTGACCGGAACATGTGGTATGCTCAGTGTTTTGTTGGGTTCAAACCCATCTGAACATCTGCGAAGAAAAGAGTTTGTTTCTGTCTAAGCTGATTGAAACGATGATTGTTTCGCGTCCTGCTTTAACAGTTTCCTGCACAGCGAAAAACAGTCTTGCTGATTCGTACATCTGCTCTGAGGCAAAACCAGAAGAAAACAGCACAGAAAACAATTCCCAGACCAAACAAAAACAATTGGCATTTGGTTACTTCCATCTGAAGCTCCTGAACTTCCCCGGATGCGTTTGAATGACCTCCCCAGTCGACGCTCAAGCAGAACTTTTGCAAACATGTGCTGATCATGAAGCAGCGAGAGCCATGGGAGGGGGGAACGCACTTCGTTCACCTCAAAGATTGCACTTCTTTTCCGAGATGAGATAAACAGTCTTGACAGTTGGAAACCACATTCTTGTGAAAATGCGTACTTGGTCAAAAATGCCTTCTCCAGAACAAGGACCAGCTCAGTATTGTCTTGTTTTCAATCCTGTTCGAAGATGAAAGCTCCCAAGGTTGCACGTCCATTTCCGTCATCTGGAGGACATGACACTCGAGTCTCTTGTCTCTCGTCTGATTCCCGCGGCAGAACTGCGCAGTTGGCGTCCCCGGAATGGGAGTCTTTGTCGGCCTCGTGGGCGACTCGTCCCCACGATTTCTGCCGGCTCCAGCGAGGGAGTCACGAGTGACATATGGACTCAATATTGTGCGTGCGAGCCGTCGTAATTGTCTTCTGCAGGCACACTGTCAATCTGCTGATGACTGCAGAATCGAGCATTTAGAAGTCAATTTGCCGCACAACAGTGATGCTCTGAATGTCAAATCACAGAGCATGAAATTCATTGTGTCAAATCACAGGGTGACCTCATCCAATAGCTGCGTCAAATTTCTTGTGAAACTGATGAAACAGAAAAAGCACAGAAACCTTACAGAGCGCGAATAGTTCGTCTCTTATGCAGTGGACACGTGTACACACACACACACACACACACACACACACTAAGAGGCGCGCGCATATGCGTGTGCGTGTGTGCTTCTTGGGACTCTCTCTATGATGTTGGTATGACAGAGATGTCATTCGGTCACTGACAACACAGATGGTACTTTCTCTGGTCCCATGTTTGAGTGTGGTGTGATCAGGTAGTCGTGATGAGGTGCGGATGAGAGCGCGGATCTCATGCTTTATTCATCAGTCTCCGTCGTCCCTCTCCAGCAGCATGCACGCCGCCTCCTCGATGCTCCGCTGTCTTCTTGTGGCCGTTTTCACCGTCAGTCCGGTCCTTGTTGTGAAGACTGCCGTGCACAGAAGATGGGCTGCCCTTGTTTGCAAATAAGAATGGGCAGAAGTTTTCTTCCGTTTGGGTGGGTTGCAGTCATGCAAAACACAGCAACAAAACGGCAAAGGAGAGGACCCCAAGAAAGGCAGGAGCGCCAAAATGCACTGGCAACATGCCACATGGCGCCAACGCCAGAAGTGAAAATGGTGACATGAACAATCCCAGCGTTGTCACGAATGCACGCAAGATGAGAGGTCTGTACCCGCATGGGGACAAGGCATGCTGCAACACAAGGTTCCGGATGGGCGCGCCTCAGGGTTTTCAATCCAGTTGTGAGCACTCGGGGTCCCTCAGCATGCCTTGTCCAAGCAACAGCAGTCTCTTCCTGTCTATTTGTTCTGATAAATTTGAGACGCGCCTGCATCACTTGGAACAGAGCCTTTGGCAGTCAATCGAGAACGGATTTACATAACATTCAATTTTACAAAACAGAAGCTGTTGTTCAGATTGTTCAATATTGCTAACTGATAATATTTCCAACCAGAAACGATCAAGCAGTGTCGGACCGTTCAAACTGCGACCACATGGCCCGCTGGACGTCTGTTGCAACCACAGATATACTGCTTGTTGTCAATTCCAGCCCGATGTGCCATCTGAGTGAAAGGCCCACCTCAAAAAAGGAAGAGCTCACATAGTGCTTGAGGTCCACCGATCACCGTGGAACTGAGCAGCAAACAGCGCGTCCGCTTCTTGTCGTGAACCAACTACAGTTCTGCAGGTCTCCCTGCAGAATTGCGGGTCGTTGATTGAGAGTGCTGAATCTGTGCTGCTTCTTGAATCAAAATCGTGACTTCCGACGTTAATGAAGTCCAGGGACTCGACTGTGAATGCGGATGACGTGTGAGTAATTTGCTCGTACCGTACGTATAAACACAATGCCGTGGTCCCATGGTTACCAATGGTTGGCAGCGGGAACACGCAAAGCCATATGGTTTCAGAGTGAACGTCATAACTGGGCGGGCGTCTGTAATAATGGGTGGTTTATGTGCCGGTCAGGACACGAGATTACAGACAAAGCAGTAGGGAGCGCGAATTACAAAGAAACTCAGAGAACGAGCAGGAGCGTGGAGACGGGACGGGGAGACGGGAGGGTGGGTGGGCGCATAGGAGAGGCGCGAGGGAGAAAAGTGGGGGACACGTCCCCCCGTGGCCCGAGACCCGATAAAGCTCATGGCAGAGCGTTTTACTGGCATCATGTGTTCTGATCAAACAGATGGCTTTCTGCAAAGTGTGGCCACCTGGTCTGAGAAAATATTGGGTTTCTGGATTGGTGGTCTGTTGTTACGGCTCCAATATAAACAGTCCCTCCGGCTCTGCTGGTGGACACCATGGAAAGGTCGAGTCTGCCCCAGGCTCTCTTTGCTGCAGACTCCTCCGTGGGCTCAGAAAAAATCTTGGAGAACATTATTTGATGTTTTGCCAGCACTTGCTTGTATGCTTGTCAGGCATGTCACAATTCAAAATCTTTTGACCCCAGTCCAGTGGCCTTAGGGAAAGCAGCATGCAGCAGTTGTGAAAATGATTTTCAATACTGATACGATGTTTCCTGACGTCTCTTTTGGGGAACTTTGAGGACTTGTTGAAACCTTGCGCTCTCCACCAATTGGTCACTCCTCACCGGTCATGCCAGCAATTGGGCGAAGAACAAACATTTTACAAGGCCCTGGAGAAACAGCCCAAATTCAGATTGACCAGTTTGTTGCTGAGGGTGTTTCCAAGACACAATCGGGGAAAAGAAGCACAAATGAGGGACTTGCAGGAACACTTAAGACTCGTTATTTAACGCAAATGGATAAAAAGCTGAACACAGAACGTTTCTGTGACCGGGTTGCAGATGAAGAAAACTGCCAACAGCTTCTGCTTTCAAGAAGACGTGGCTCACAAGTAAATTGCTCACACGCTGAAAACTGCCGGCGCATTTTTGTGACACGAGCAGCGGTCAAGACATTTCTTGTGGCCTTTGGAAGCGGCACAAAAACTGCATAACTGATTTCGTGTTCGGTGGCTGATTTCGACGTCGTTCAATCCTCGCTTCTTTCAATTCAAACTTCAAGAAGTAGAAACAACGAACGCAAGAAAGCCCAGTTCCACCAACGTCAACGGCAAATTGTTCTAACATTTTGTTCGGACGCTGATTTCACTGGTGGGGCCCAGTGCGTCTCAAGCACACGACATTTTGACCCAAAAAAAGGACAGTGGGCTCTCTTCTGGCGACACTTTTTCAGAGGGAGAGTTGTGTATTCAGCGCACAGACACGGTTTGCACTGAGCTTGTAAAACACAACGGCATCCATTAGAATAATGAAAGGGACACAGAGGCGGCAAGACACACACACAAAGGGACAGCTTAATTCTCTGTCTCCTGGAATAGAACTGGAAGCAGGCTGGGAGAACAGAGTCCTGGGAGGGACGCTCATTTTCTCTTGCTCATCATCTGAACTGGACTTTTTGAATGACAGAAAGATTGATTCCCTGGACTTGTCTTTGTTCTTTTGATCCGAAACTAGATCCTTGCAAACCAAGGAACATGTCGCACAACAGGGCACAAGTGGGTGAGAAAATGTTGGTCCCAAATGTGAGTGGTGAAATAACCTGGGACTGAGGGACATCACATCAAATTGACCAGAGAAACATTTCCCGTGTAGCAAGGGCTTGGAGAATGAACTTCATTTGCACAACTGTCACGACCACTGTTGTCCAAAAAGTCGCAGACAATCGCGGGTGGTGATAGTGTGTGCCTGTGTTTGTCGACCTCACACCCTGCATGGATGAGGGAGAAAAAGAAGCAAACTCTAGAACAACCTGACCGCAGAGACCACGTTCTAATTTGTGAGATACGAGCGTAAAAGTGAAGGCCAGATTATATCAACAACAACTTGCTGTGTGCTGACTCAAATCAAACAAAACACCATGTACTGGAGAATGAAGCGTAATAAGGAAATTACAGATGTAGTTCCCCATTTTGCCAAGGGCTCTGTGAATCGAGAACCGCTCATTCGTCGTTTTGTCTTGCTGCGGACGGTGAAAACGAAATTGACAACCTTCTGGGCGACAAATGACCGACCAGGAAAGAGACGTGCGAACAGCGACCGCACAAAAAGAGAAGAAAGAATTGACTTGGCTCTGAGCACATTGAGCTGAACTTGCAGCATTTCTTGTCAGAGGTTCATTTGCTTCGATCCAAGCGAGTTCAAAGGAGAAGAACGTGTCAGTTGAGACGCTCGGTGCGTGTCGGTGTCGGTGTCTCAGCGTGATCGGAAGTCATTCGCACCTCGCCCCCGCCTTCGTCCGTAGTTTCGTGCGCACTGTCTATGCCTGATGAAAGCCTCTTGTAATCAATGTCTCTTTTGTCTATTTGCAGGTAAGTACCGCGTGTGCAGTATGCAGGCGTCTCTTGTGCCGAGAACCGCTTCCTGCTGCAGACACAGGTTTGGCTTCTGCGTTGGCGCCGGATAAGGGGTTTTAGTGAAAATGTCAAGGTTGAAGCAGAGGATTCGGTGCGTTTTATTCCAATTGCATTGGTGGCCAAATGCTGGGTTTTGTGCGGTGGTGCGAGCAGTATTGTCCACTGTGGTCCAGTCCACACCCAACACGGCTCAAACCACCTGATAGTGGGTTCTGCGTTCAACACGGCGCAGTGGTTTCAGCGGTGTCAGTGTTCATGTTGAATGGCCATTCTCATTGCGATCAAAAAACCTGCCTCATTAAAACTCTTCTTTGTTTTGTGGTCATCTCCGGTCACTAAACCTGTACAAATTTTCCCTGAAGTTGCATTTGTGAAAGTCGTCTTGGGATCGGTCAACATCTTGAGGTCACGAGCCTTTGACACAACTTGGAATTGCATTTCACATTGCGTCTCCTGTTTCCAACTAGTGATGGTCGTGGTGATGACAAAGCAGCAACTTCATGCAATCCGTAAGCAAACGCCCATTCGGCGCTGCGCACACCTGGTGAGCTCAGGTTCTTCAAGAACAATACCCCGCAATGAAGCACTGCTGTGTGTGCTTGAAGCTGGAAATCCCGGACGAATTCACTTTGGCGAGGAAGGATGCAGCGGATGGGATAGAGCTGAGCGCTGTGGAGCGATAAGAGCTGCGACAATTCCTTTCCGACGACGTTTCCTTTGTGAGAGAAGAACAAGGAAGCAGCATGGGACCAATCAAGAATCACTGAAACATTTTTTTCCTCCAAGGTCCTCAGTCCAGTGACACATCGCCTTTGTGAAGTGCTGGTTCCAGATGTGTTTCACTCAAGTCTCCCGACTCCAGGTGTCTCTGGGACTTTGAAGGTTTACAGTAGAGGCTTTGGTCTCGCATTCAGCAGTCGAGGTGCAACACGAAGAGTCCCTATGTCTGACAGCGCTCCTCGTGCAGCCAATGAATGCGACGCGGAAATGAGGCGAAATGGAAATGTTCAATTCCAGGCAACGCGAGGCGGTGGCAACGCGGGCGAGGCGCATTTCTCTTCTGGAGAGGACAATTAATCCGCCCTGCAGCGCGCGCTCTGCCAGCGATGTTTCTCTGTGTTGTTGCTCAGTGTGATATCCAAATACTCTCACAGTTACATACAATGTAAAGTGCAGAGATTCGAGAGCCTGGCATGAATTCCATCCACATAACCCATTCGAAAAGGGTTTTTGGCTGGACACCTGTGGTTATGGTCTCTTTTGGCAGCAAAGTTGTTTGGATTGTAGTAGTTGTGTGATTTTTTCATTGTTGAGCTGCGTGTTTTGCGCTCCGACTGGGACTGTGATTCTTTTTTCAATTGCAGCTGGAATTTGACACAATGTGGCTCATTCGACACAATGTGGCCCTGGCCTTTGGTGTTCTCCGTTTTGCATGCTGGGGTCAACAAAGAGGTTCGGTATCTCGAGTCTTGGTCCTTTGAGACAAACTTGCGGTTCCGAAACTTCGTTCCACACCGTTTTGCTGGGATATTCACTTTGCAAGCTGGTCTGATGTTTCCTCAGTTCTTTTCTAGTGTCTGTGAAAAGGATGATTCCCTGATGAGGTGTTTGGTGCTTTGTTTGCTTTGATTCCCGATTCTTTTTGTGGCTTTTTGGTTTTTATTGCATTGAGGACTGAGTAGACTCTCCAAAATCTTGACAGAATGACCCACCAACGAGTACGTTTTGCAGTCAGTGCACTTCCGTTGTGTTGCAGCTCACTTTTATCTGTTGAAACAAACATCTCCAAAAGTCTTGACCTTGGTTCTGACAGATTACGACTTGGTGTTGGAGACTTGATGCATGGCATGGACACGACCAGAACAAACTCAAAAGGACGTTCTGTTGCTTCTGCTCTGCATTTTATGGTGCCTGTTTGAGAGCGCATTCCTGCTGAGAAGAGGCAAATCGTACGTTGAAGAGGACTGAGCTTTGTGCGGGTGCAGATGAAAGGACTGTTGGTGTCAAGTGCGTCTTGGTTGTCACGTGGGTGGAGCTTTCAAGTCAGAAACAGAGCCGCGTCTGGGTCGGAAGTATTCCGAAAGACAAGGAGGACGGTCAGGAAGTGCCAGGGCATAGGCTGAGGGTGATGTTACAAGAGCAGCAGTGGTCATGTGGAGAGTGGGCGACGAGGTCCGACCTCCAGAGGAAAGTGGTCGAATCCACAGTGTGAAGGAACCTGCCCTGCGCAGTTCGGCGTGCCTGACACAAACAGTGTACACAAAGATCTATACTTGGGGAAATACTCGGGAAAGCAACCCTGTCCGCTGAATCTGGGCCAGCTTGAGGTGCATGGCCAAAGCACGCTTTCTTGATAGCACAAAGTTTTTGAATTTCGTGAGGCAAGAATATTTGACAGCAGACAGGTAAAATCAACATAGAGTGTTTAAATACATATTCTCAACAACTTCCATGTTCCTCGGGGCGGAAGCAGCGTGAGGTGTTGATGACTGACGCAGTGCTTTTGGCGACCAACCCGCATAAACTCAATAACTCTTCAACAACTGCTGCCGAGTCAGCTAAATCAATTGATTAATTTTATCCCGCGGGTATTAATATTCATTAACCAACAAACGACTATTTTTATCCACACAACATACAAATTAATCTACAAGCCACTCTCACTTGCAGCTGCGCCGACGTCCATGCATGTCGTGGTGGAAGGCGCCTTTGTCATCGTTGAGTTTGGTGGCTTCAGGCTGGGCGCAATACATATCGTGGTTCGTGTGTGTACGGGGAAAATGCACCTGCATGAAGCCCAGAGCAGAACAAACCTGATGCAAACACCCAGTTTCCCCTGTGGACACCCTTAATTGGAGAGCCTCGTGCGTCACGACGCGTTTCAATCAGACCTGGGGTCGCATAACGCACTTGTGCTGATGTATCTGCACGTGTTCAGCAGAACACAAAATGTCAAGATGTGTCTGAAGACGCGACCAGGGGGCAGTGGGTCATGCACAGAACCCCCGCCCTCTTGGGAAAGACTGCTCTGGACAAGCCCCTGGGCCACACTGCAAGGACGGGGCATTTGATGCTGCAGCTGCAGTGTGACAAACACCACTCCAAACTCTGTACATATATTGATCGCCATAATTTACACATGACCTTCGTGTCGGAAAGCAGTGTTGTGGAACATACACGGCATGGCACCAGGTGGACTCCGGATTGCGTTCGATCGACACAAACACACGCACTGAATTGTGAACTCCATGAATGGTTCACGAGAAACAAACCCCAAGCGTCTGGAGGCCAAGTCTTGTTGCAGTGAAGTTTGTTTCAGTCAGTTCAGTTGTCTTGAACAGCAACAAAACAACACGACAAAACAAATGATTGCGTGAGCAACCAGACAAAACAGGAACAAACAGAAGCAAGTTTCCCCTGAAGACTCGGGGTGGGGGGCACTTCAACCAAGTTCTGGATATGAGCGTCGACACATCCTGCGTGTTTTCTACCTTCCGTGCACATGGTCGAGTGACCTGTAGCCGAACTGCAACTCGTACAAAGTGTTCCTGATGCATCTTGAAGAATATATCTGTCTCCTGAACAGACAAAAGGCCACAGAGACTGCATTGCGAGCCGAACACTTTTTACAGGTCCACTCTGTCATCCAGAACTACCGGTTCTTCACCAGGATGAACAAGCGTTTTGTGATTTACGTGTCTTTATTTTTAGAACAAATTTCATATCAACGCAGATTTTATGACAGAAAATCATGGTTCGTAGAAGCAGTTCAGCTGCGCGATAAAAGGTGGAGATTTCGTGGTAAAAGCCCATTTCGGGTCAAGTTTCAGATTTTATGGCTTTTGATTGGTTTTCATGATATTATGAGATTTGCGGTTGTGTTGTGTTCGGCAGCAAAACTCAGAGTTTGCCGTGTGGTTTGGTTGGATTTTTTTCCGTGGTTTGAGTGAGCTGTCATGCATCATCTGGGAAACGTCACTTCACGCAGAAGAATCAGAATGAATCAGCAATAGTGTCAGAAATGGCTTTGGCGATTGGGAAGGTCCGAATGATCGCACAAGGTAGGGACAACATTCAGTCCTTGCACGCACTGACGCAACAAGTTCAACAAGAGACAGAGCGACACTTGACCCCCTGGACGATATTTGGGGTTCTGTCAGCGGTAGTTCAAACAACACCACGGAGGTGCATGCCATCCCACCTGGATTTGTTGCCCATTCACTAATATTTCTGGACACGTGGCCTTGTCTCTCTGCCACAGATACGTTGTTTCCCTTCACAAATCCCACAATTCCCAGAGCCTCAAGCCTGGTCAAGGCTGAGACCCTTGAGAGCGGAAGGAATTGGGTTAAGAGTCACTGAGTCTTTCAACACATGTTGGTTCACGCGCTAGATTTAAGAGAGCGCAGGAAATGGGCTAAAAAGGAGGACAATTGGAGCGGTTAAACCGAGTTACCTCGCTCCCTGGGGAGACAGAACTCCGGATCGCCTTCCCGCTGCTGCCGGCTTCTTTCATTTCTCTTTCTGCTCTCTTTGTTGACGTTTCCTTGACTCTGGCACAGTTTTTGCGTTGTTGCAGATTTTTCAGAAACGAAGCGTGTGGTTGAGTGCGACATACGTGCAGCTCATCCGGTGCAAATTGATTTCTGTCCAATTTGACCCCATCAGGCAGCGGAACACGACAAGGGTGTTGCAGCAATTGTTTGGTGGATGTGAGGCCATCAATCGAAATTTGTCCGTGCAACCAGCGTGTTGTCCGCTGCACAATGTTCAGTCTTCAGCGAAGCAGTCACGCAACAGGTCTGAAGGCAGCTAGTCAAAACAAGAATAGCTTTCTGTGCGTGCAAAAACCTTGTCCACGCAGTGGGCACGTGGAGTCTGAAACTTTATCCTCAAGAACTTAAAACAACCTGTTCCTGGTTCAGGTCGATGTGGCCCTTGCCTGCCCTGCAGAATGTGATGCATATTTGTGAAGTAGAGAACGTGAAATTGACAGCTTGGTCTCGGTTGTGCATGTAGATGTGGGATTTTAACACAATTACACACCAATTTGGGGCGAACCGTGCTCGAATGAATCAGACTCGTTGAACACCTCAAAAAGACCATGTCTGCTTATCACTGGCGACTTTGGCCAGTTCAGCATCTCAAGATTCCTTCAGTCTCTGGTTGTTTCACGCCTTGAATGATTTGCATGTCTTGCATTGGAAATGTCCTCAAATTATCCTCAAATTTGAATCGAGACTTGATTCTTTTTCAACCCTGACCTGGATCCGCTGGCAGGTGGAGCTGGTGCGGGATTTGCATGTCCCAGGCTCCCCCGCCGAGGGAGTGGCAATGTATTGAAATGGATGCAGATTGGGAGATCCAAACCCAACGCGGTTATGCTAATCTAATAGACACCGGCAGGGGGAATATATCTGTTTGGAGGGACGGCACTGCGAGGAACGGTGCTGAAGAAATGTCAATTTCGCAGTCTTATTTCAGAAATGATCAATGTCATTCACTATTTGCAGAATGTTGATGACTTTGTTGAGTGACTGTGACAATTCACTTGAACAGAAAAGTGAGCAGTGGGGTCGCAAAATAGATTTACAAAGCTCTTGGTCACACGGTTTACTCCCCGCTTTGTCCGCTAGACTGCATTTTCTTCCAAACACTTTGCGTGGATCTGGGCGACGAACACAACAATCCTGTGTTTACTGAACATGCCCGCAGAACCTAAACTGCTTGAAATTCGGAACATGTCTTGCTGGACACGAGTATGTGGACCGCAGCCTGTAGCAACAGGACTGTAGCCGGTTGCTTGGCAGTGAAACTCGATTCCATTTGCATGATTGCAGAACAAACATGGCGTTCAGCCCAGGCACTCTGAACAAAAGCAGAAAAGTTTCTGTCCAGTCCTTTCGGTTTCTTGAACCGTGCACGTCTTGTTTGCGACACGTGTCACTGGTTCTTGAGATAGAATCAGACTGAATGCAGAAAAAGTACCTGCATGTTGTTGAAGTTTGCATGATTCTCCTGAGGTCACAACAAGCACTCCAGTGTGCAGGTAAGATTGTCTCAATCGATGAGAACCACAAGACCCAGCTGTTCAGCACTGGACTCTGGAAGTCATGTGTTGGGCCCGCAGTAGAAGCACCTGACGTAAACAAGTGTTCACAGTGCGTCCGCCTTCATATCACTGATTCCGCTGGCTTCACATCTCGGAGTTTCACCTGGGGAGGAATCCAACCCGACTGTAGAGCTTTGAGCTCGTAGCAGCACGACAACGGCATCGGGCAGGCAGTACGTACTCGTACTCGTACAGCACTCACGGCAACAAGACGATCTCAACACCAACCTTTGGTTTGATTTCTGTACTCGGGGTGCAGATCTCAAGCATTTTCTGACCTGTGGCCTCTTTCTTTCAGTGCCAAGTTTGTTGGTGTGACTGTCAGATGTCAGGTTTTCCAGTGCAACAAAGGCACCCGACAGAAACTATATACCTGCCCAACGCCAATCTTGTTGGGTTTTGTCGTTTGCAACAGTACTTTTATCATGTTATTTGAAAATTGAGAGGAACAGTTCTGATCGTTGCAACCTGAGAGGAAGAAAGTGTGGTCTGTGGTTCAGCAAAGGCACTGCGAGTTATAAAGTTGATTCATTTGAAAAAGTGCATCTGTGGATGCATATCCTGAGCCTTTGTCTGTGTTCGTGGAATCGTAAGAGGCAGATACATTGCATGTTATTGCACCGCAAATGTATCTTACTCAATAAACGCAGTTACTGGGCGGTTGGAGAGTGGTTAGTCTGAGTGTGGGCCACTGACCCGTGCAGAGACCCTGCGGCGGCGTCCTTGCAGCCCCGTCCCCACAGAGCTGTGTCTTGACCCGTGCCGTCGTCTGTCCATCACAGCGTCTTGGTGCACGGATCGGAGTTGTAAGTCTCGGAGGAAGGAAAGAAGGAGCCGAGGCCCCACAAGAAGATCTCGCTGGGAAGATTTTGATTCTGCGCTGTGGCAGAGAAGAGGCAGAGGCAGATCTTTCTTGTTCTTCACAGGGAAGACCTGTTGGGATATTTCTCTTGGGAACAGACTCGTATACATACTCGTTGAAAAAACCCTTTCTGTTCTTCTTGTGCTTCAGGCTACGAGTCTGGAGTGACACCTGGTTCAGACTCCAGGGTTGTTCAGATTGCTTGCATCGAACTCTCACACAGCCCTGTGTCAACAGTTGCTTCATGCACAATGATAAAATTGTCATTTCTTTACTTTTCTTCACTCAGTCCAAGGACATCAAGCTCGCGGAGAAGAAATCACTGCGACTCTGGTGGGGCTGTTCACATCGGGCGTATCGAACACACGAACACGAAGTTGGCTCCAATGCACCTGGTCAATAGGCTTGCTGCAGCATGTGTCTGAACACACGAAAGATGACGTGCTTGGTGTGAACCCAACGTTGGGCTTCATGAAGCAGTCACCCGAAGTCCAAGACAAGGTGCTGCGAGAGCAGTCCGTTGACCACAGAACTGCAGTCGTGTGACAAATGTGGGACCGAGGCGGTTGTTCTGTTCCGTAGAGTGAAGGCCGTGAAAGCCTTTCATGCGCCAAATTACTTCACAAGACCACTGCCCATTCCTCACCAACTTCGTGTGGATGTGTTCACTCTCCAAAATGTGTGCTGTGTTCTCTGTGGTGGGGCGGCGGAGGGAACCAATTGTTGCGACACGATATTGGCGTGGTTGTGAGGTGAGATGGCACACAATGCCTTGCAGTTGACGAAGTTTTATTCGAGAGCAGAAACAATCACCCGTGGTCCAATCTATCTGCACTTTGCAATGTTGAAGCTTTCACAGTGTCTGAAAAAAAAAATATGTGCCCACAAAGCCACTGGTGGTTTTAATGGAAGGACCGTGCCCTGGGGCACAGTTCTGAAGGGGCGGTGGTGCTGTGGGTGCGAAGCTTATCAAAGAGAATGGACATGAGGACATTTGCGGCGACACGTCATCTTGCATTATTTTGTCGTCAACTTTTGAAAGGCAGGACGGAATTTTGTGTGAGAACTGTGGTGCTGAGGAGGGATCAAACGCAAGACCCACTCTGCCCATCTGTGCTCTCCTACAAACTGGAATTGGGCAGATCGCCTCATGATACATTTTGGTCAGGGACGTCGGGCACAGATAACCGGTGTCCTTTTGACCAGCCTCAGACATGACTGTTAATCAAGGACTCGGGATGACACTCTCCACCACGGAAAGTTTTTGCTCAAGTGATTGTACTTGAAGCTTTTTTTCCAGCTGGGTTAAAAATAGTCAATTGAAATTCATTCCGCTGTTAATTTTTCACGTCACGCGGCGTTTAATGAAACCAGTAAATCACATTGAAATGGCCCTATCTGCAAAATGCATGAAAACAATGGATTCTGAGGCCACCCAGTACGTCTCCAGAGGTTCATTGTTGCTGTGAACAATTTTTAAAGGAATAGCTTAGTACGAGGTGCCCTTGTTGGTCTGGGTGAGCAGGTTTGTCCCGTTTTGCTTCATTCCTGAATCAGAGCCATGTGGATCCCTGTCCGCTTCGTTCCTCCCGAAAAAATTCTGAGTGCAAGGACAAGGACACGCCGGGCTGACAAAAAGTCATGCAAACAAAATTTGTGTTTTTGGACTGACTTCCTTTGACTGAACTGGCGCATCGTGTTTACACGGATTGAAATGGAGATGCCTGGTCTTTTTTGAGCGATCAATACAAAATCAATACAGTTTGTTGAAATCAATCCGCCCGATCATGCTGAGATATACGTATCTTACACGCGACAATCAGGGCCAAATAATACTCTGCAAAAACTCGTGTGTTCCACTCCCTGCAATTTTACTCAATCAATTTTACGAAGCACTTGGTATTGTAAAAGAGGGTGCACAGTTTTGTTATTTGCATGCATTGCATGCGTTTGCATCTCCCACCAAAACTTCAGATACTCGTACGTGTGTTGCAACCGGATGTCTACAAACACAAGAGTTAACTTTGGAGACCCTTTGAAAAGGAACCCGTGTCTCACAGCGCTGCGTCCCGATTGAACCGGTCCAGCCGTCCACGTCATTCCGAGTTGCATGTATACCCACGTTTCTGCTCATGGTCCATTTGTCAAAGCCGCGCTAATCTTGCATCACAGATGTGTGATACCAATTTCACCGAGTGATTACTCAGACGGAGTCAGACCTTCAGTCTGGCACGGCTTGCTCCTCTCATCCCTCTGTGTGTTCTCACGCATTGTAAAGTCCAGAGAAGGTGTCTGTGGATGCACAAGTTTCCCTCCATTAGCCAGAAAATACCGTCCAGATAGACAACAACACTTAACATGAAATGTCCATTTCGTGGTTGGCCCATGTTGGGCAGACTCGAGTTTTATTGAGAGCAGGTCGTGTCCAATAGGGTTCCATAATCAGATACACTACACTTTTATGAGGCTGTTGACATTGCATCAGAGGCCCGTGCAGCCCTAACCCTGCAATTCGGTTGCATCCGATGGTCACTGTGGGGAGCGCCGCAGATGGATCATCAGCCTCGTGGACTTTCGAGATGGGCGGACTGGACCGGGCAGAACCCAGAAGCACTCGGAAAAGGCACTTTTGACTCAGTCTGAAATGCAGCCTTGCACAACACATTTCCCTGAGACCAAGACCCCAAATGTCCAGAACTTTTGATTCAATAATTTTAGGGTGCAATGAATTCTTCACAAGCAGATTGTCAGTTCGACTGCACTCGCTATTTCGATGATTCAGCTCCATTGTACTTGATCAACACAAAGAAGAAACAGCTGTGTTCCAAAACGGACACGTCTCGATTGACTCTCATCCCCTTTCACTCAGCGCACAGGACAAACAACAAGCAAATTAGCAGTGAGGTTTTCGGAAACAAGGCAACGTTCACCTGAAGGTCTTCCGCTCCTCATGAGTCGGCGATTTCGATTGGCCACCTCTAATGCAGGTGCAGAGTTGCCTCGCCCGAACAGGATACGCGAGATACGGGGAGGGAGGGACGGGCCTCGAGGGGAAGGAAGAGCGATTCGCTAATTGAGCTGGTTAGACTCGACATCTATTATTAACAGCACACGATGAGCACTGTCAGAAAAATGCTGTTTTTGTTTTGTATTCCAAGAATATTTACCGATTGGAAAGCTTGTGTGGAGCCTGGTGCCAGAAACTTGGTTGTGTAAACGTATCTCTTCAGTCGTGCAGCCTCATCGGAACGAATCTCACAAAACCGTGTTGAACAGCCTGACGTGTGTTCTGTGCGTGGAGTCTTCGCTCAAGCCGCTTGAAGACACGTTTTGTTCTGTTCACTGTGATCGACAAACGAAGGAAGCAAAAAGTTCGTGTGACCTGCACATCAATTTGTTCGTTCTCTGAAGGACATGTCAAGTTCGCATCCTCGAAAACGAGCAAAAAATGAATCAAGTTTCTTTTTGACAGTTGAAAGAGAACGAATAGACAAAAGCTGGATCTGATGACAAAACATTGGTGTGAAAATTGGAGAAGACTTGAATCGAGTTACCTTGTTGTCGTGACTGCTGTTTTTGTTCGCTGTTAGAAACGAAGGACATTTTGCGAGAGTCAGGTGAAGCTGGGACGTTCGTGCGCAGCGCAAATCCCAACGGAGCGACAATTTGCAAACTTGAAACATGGAGGGACGGACAGAGAATACCAAAGGGTTCTGGACACGAACCTTGGTCGGACGCCAGTCAGGACTTAGTTTAATCCCCCTGCCACAGACCGTTGGGTCTGCTGGAGCATAGAAATGTCAGGTTCACTCACAACTGTGTCATTCTTTGTCAGGATGAGGTGACACGATCCCGCACATACGATCTCGTGTCAACTGGGTCTCAGGTGTGTTGTGGTTTTGTACGAGTCGTGTACGAGTCCAGGAAGACGTGGTCAAAGTGCTTTGTCAAATTAAAGAAAGTACTGCGATCACATCGAACTCGGTCAGTGGAGACATTGCGAGTTGAGTTTTTTTCACGGATCAAAGTGTCAACTGTTCAAAATGCACTGTTGCGTACAAAGCTCTGAAACTGGAGCATTCGGCTTGTTATTGTCACGTGAAGGAAGCACAGCACCAGCGTGCTTGGGAAGGAAGGTCTTTGCACCATATTGTCACCTGCAGCAGTCTCGACAGTTGGTTCGATTGCAAAGGTTGAGTTCACCGCACAAGTGACTTTGACATCTCGTCATCATGACCGGAATGATACTCGTGTGGTTGATCCTCCACCTTTTCTCGGCTTTTGATCAGCACCTCGTTTCTGTACTGGTTGAGTGTGTTTGTTGACTGCCTGCCACACCCATGCATTATCCATCATACCTGTGACCATGTGCGCTGTGAAGAAAGAAACACCAACGTTCTGTGCCACCTGGTCGTTATTTTAGGGCATCTTTTGGCCTTGTAACGTCGGAAAAACCATGGAAACAAAGGAGAATGCTCAGGTTCGTCCATTTAGAAGTTTCCTTGCAGGCAAGTGGATGCGGGTTTGTTTCCTGAGGTCACCCACCCATCGAGTTTTTCGCACATTATTTTCACAGACGTTGTGGTAACGTCAAGAACTACCTTTTTACAATCATGTCCCACGAATGTTGCTTTGGCTCACAAAACTGTAGTCTCCAGCAACATGTCCCTCAAGACACACGTTAATAATTTGTTTCTCCACTAATCGAATTTGGACGGCAACATTGTGCAAGACGCCTCCATCTTGGCAACGCCCATGCGGAAGTTGTTCGATGCCCAGGCAAAGGGCTGCATCTGGCTGTGCAGCATGAAGCCCGTCTGCAGAAAGGCACTGACTGGCCCTTCACACTCGGTAATTCACAGCTGTCCTGCAGGTGAGGAAGGGCTTGACCTGTGTCCGCGCAGCGTCTGACCCTGCGACACGGGCCCGACCCGCGCTACAGCGCCGAATGACCCGCTAATGCAGAGCGGAAATTAGCTTTGACTCCGGGGAAACTTCCCGAGATGGATTTGCCTGGAACTGCGGACAAACTTTAAACACCCGGACTCTATCAAGGAAACATTGTTGCCACACTTCCTTCGACCACTCCGAGGGATCTTGCACAGAGTTCAGTTGAAGCGTTGGGGTCACAGAGCCCGAGATGGTGCGTCCGTGTAGGCAAGACAACCCTCGAGGATTCCGAAGATCCTCTCAGTGCCTGCAGCTAAGCAACACAATCCAAACGCTCTGGGTGGAAATGCAAAATATCCAACGAAACCTGCGCGCAAACGAACTCGTGACACAGCATGCAGCGTGGGTCGAGTTTGAGGCGCAGCTGCGAAGCCTTTGTCAATCTCCACATTGGCAACAACATGCTGCGCAAACATTTGATACAGGAGGGAAACGCTGAGTGGCTCGCATCATCCTATTTTCTAAAGTAGACCTGAAACTGAAACTTAGCTGTGTATGCAGTGTACAAAGGTCTGTCCAGAGCCCTGGAAAATGTGCATCAAAACTATCAACTGAGCTGACCTCACCTGAAGATGGAAGATGGAAACAGCGCTCAGGCCGGGCCAAACCCAACATTGATCGACAGAGACCACACGACATTTGTCTACGAAACTGAGAGACTCAAAAGCATATAGGACACGTGAGACCAAGACCCCTGACCCCCGAAAAAAACCCAAGCGTGTTGGCGGCCATGTTTGGGCCGTGAAGTTCTTTTTCCCCACAACAAGGATTCTTTTCAAAGTTGGGCTCAACCCAAAACGCACCTTTGAAAGACGTTTCCAGTGCACTTTGGAATGCTGTGGCCGAAAGCAAAAGCACTTTGCTCGGGTGCGTTTCTGAGAAGTGAAATAAGGTTGTGGCCACAAAACCAGAACTGAAGGTCTTGTCTTGGCGAAGCATTGCAGACTCTTTGCCAAGTCAGGAAACATGTGGTCAGTGCAACATCTATATCTCTGGGACACTTCAGAAATGGCCATGGAACTTCAAAGACAGGAACCTCGAACGACGAATATAATCCGACGAGCACACACAATTACTCTGTTCTATGAACTTGAATGAGAGAACTGGACAGGCGGAGACAACCTTGGACACAGGACAGGCTGACGAGTCGTTGAGTGCTGTCTGTTCGCAGACAAAGAATTGGGTGTCCTTGACTGTTTCTTTGACCAAAAAACTTCTGAATCGAGTGCGCTGTTCCGGTCAAAGACAAGGACCGCCAGAAGTAAGGCGTTTTTTGGGAGGAAGGGTTGAGGAAGATCCATTTGGAACGCATTGTGTTTCCAAAAAACCAACGCAATGAGAAAACAGACAAAATATGGCAAAGAATCCTCCATTTAGAATGCGTTTTTCTTCTTCTCAAAATTTTGAAAGAAACCTGATCAAAGGTGACAGACGACGAGGAAATCATTTTCCCGTGTGTGTGTGTGTCTGGTGTCTTTGAAATGTTGTTGAATTGAGAACGAGCTTGAAGGAGCGCCGGTCTACATTACTCGTACATTGTAACTCGACTGGGGCACCACACGGTCGCAGTGTTGGTTCAAGATGTTGGCTCAGTCGAGGCCATGGAGAGCCACAAGTGGTTATCGATTTTCTGGCATCACAAAATTCATGACCTGGGTCCCAAACAAGACTCGTGTTCGCGACAATGGTGTAAAAACCTCCTCAACAGGAAAAACACGACACTTTCAGGATTCTCTGTTGTCTTTCGCACTCTTTTCCTTGTCTTTGCTCCAGACTGCACGAATAGATCTGACAGAAGTCTGCAATCACATCTGAAAGAGGTCCGTGTCTTCCGCAATGTCGAGACCTTTTCCATTTCCTCAGTAGCTTTCAGCACAAGGTGAGTTTGCAGCTCCACAAAGAGGCGAAGAACATTTTGATGTCTCTGGTTCTGATGACTTCTTTGCTTTGAAAGATTGCGAGTGAAGGTTCTGTGTTTGTTTGGAGGTGCGAGCTGCTGTTGGTTGGTTCTTGATTTTGATTTTGGACTCGTAGTTTCAGTTGATTTGTGTCATTGCCCACTTGTGGTTTCAAAGCAAGGGAGCGGGGCTTGGGCCGCACCGACAACGTGCAAGATGGAGACTGGTTCCAAGTTTTCAAAGGAGAGAACTTGATTTGCACAGAATGCCCTCAATGTCATGTGGTTTTTTTTCTCAAAAGACGAGTTTGAATCTTCCCCAAAGAGCGCGTTGCTGAACAAATCCTGAATTTGCCCTGCAACTCTCACACCAAAAACAGATGGACATGTCGTTATCAACGGAGCAACTGCGCTGCCAATTGTGAACAAGACACAACCAGATCCTGTGCAATTTGTTCTGCGGACGTCCAGACCTTCGCACCCTGCCAGTCTATCAGTGATAGCCGGGGGCAAGTCGAGGTTTCTTTGTGGCTCAAACAACCTGCAGGTGACGCAACAAACGCTGTGAAATTTGTTCTCGGTGTCAAGATACAGTCCAATCTTGGAAAAGGACCCCCAGTGACAGGAGGGCGATTCCACTTGTGTCTGAAAAATTTGTGCACCTTCAATGCAAAACTGAGGGGACAACACCCTTTTTCAGAGGCAAGGTGCCCCAAGCCTCCGTCCTCCTGCTATCTCTCATGAATTGGAACGGAAGGCACCGAAAGGCTTGGCCACAACACGGCGGAAAGAAAACGGGACTGGCGTTCATGTGTAGTTATTTTGTGTGCAGGATACAGATTGACACGAATACCTAACATCTGTTTTGATTCACAGAAGAACACTGGACGTACAAGAAACGAGCTGCACGTCATTTCTGACAGTGTCCCGTATCCTGCGGACGTTATTTGCTGGTGATTGTCCGGCACCCTGCGCGTGTGATTACCCTTCGCTTTGAAGCGAGTCTCCCTTCTGTCAGCTGGGCCCTGCAGGGCCCTGCAGCTCTGGGCAAGTGCGCTCGAGAATAAACTTGGCGAAAAGAGACCCAGAACTGGAAACCAGGTTGCTCTTGAATCCAGAACCAGGACATGAAGAATGCTTCACACCACGGCAGCAAACCGTTGTGTGTGTGTAAACGTTTGATTCACTTTGTATCCTGCCTCACCACAATCCTGCACAACGCCCAAGTGCATGGAACAGAACCGACCAAGACCCGTCACTAGTGGCGAGCTGCTGTCAGGCTCGCCCTTCCCGGTGAGAGCGGCTGCTCGGCTGCGGACAGCTCGCCTCAGGCTCAGCGCTAATTTCCGGTCCATTGAAACGCGCTGCGCATTTTGAGCCGACTCCCATTTTGCCAAAATGTCACACTGGATAATAACATTCAGGACAACGTCAGTTCTGGCTGTTCCTCTAAATGATGGTGTGTTTCCCAACTCGTCACTGTCACCACCGAATCTCTCGGACATTACCAAGTTGCGAAAAACAAAAGCATACATAACGCAGTCCAAAGTTCTTTGGACATTCATGTCGCCAAAATTGACTGTTTCTCTGAGTTTCTACAGTGCGCAGGTATGTAAGGGTGGCTGCAGAGTGGCTTCATTAGTGCAACACATGTATCTTCATTTGCTGTTCGTTCGTGGGAAACTCGCACCCAGGGGGCAGGCCTGCAGTGGAACCGGTGAATGCGCACTGATTAGCAAATGCACACAGTGATCACAAAAAGGAGACATGGTCCATTTCAGAAGTTTGTGACTGAACGGAACGGTCAAAATCCCTGACGGGTCTGGAGCCAGACACAGAACTCAGACTGACTTGCAGATTAGAGAACCGTCCGTTGACTTCAACAGTACACAGGACAATGGCTGACTCTGGCCACAGGTTATTTGAGACCTCTTTTGGATCGCGATTGCATTTCCATTCACACAATGCAGTCGGTGGAAGTTATGCAAGAGCCTTACGTTCCCCAGCTGAGCTTGTTGATTGGTGCCTGTACTGCGCCCTTTGAAGCCGGGTAATGCATTCAAGTGGCTTCTGTAATCTGTGAAGTGGCTTTTTCTCTGATTTACTGCGGGTACCTTCCGTCCCGGGAGGCCAACACACTGCCGGCGCTGAACCTGCATGACATCCACACTTTCAATTGCAATGATTCTCGTATTTTTGTCAGAATCTGTGACAATTGACAATAGTGACAGATGATCCAAAAATCCAGGTTCTGTGTGGTGGTAACTCGCCGTGGCAACCGTTTCAACGTTCTCGTGTGTCACGCTCATCTGGCAGCTCAGTGCCACTTCCAATGCGAATTGAATATTGGCTGGCAGAATTCCCTGTCTCCACCTGTCCGTCTGTCTTCCAATCCGTTTGGTGGCTTCATCTCCACCTCCTCCTCGGCTTCACACCAGCATCTCACGCACTACGCGGTCAGTTGCCTCTTGGAGACTCGCCTACTTTTTGCCACCTACGATTCTCTGATTGCCTTGAGCCCCCAAACTCGATTTGCATGTTTTACCGGAGAGAGGTAACCAGACACCACAAAGCTTCTCCGTGCAATGTCAAAACACTCTCAGAGTGCAAACACAGACTTATTTTGGCTTTGCAGAACAAGGACCTTCAAGCAAGCTGAATTAACTTCAAGAAGCCTTGGCGCAAACGCAAACAGGGACCGCTGAACGTCAGATTGAAGTTCAGCACAAAATTGTGGACTCTGCAAAATGAGTGTCGACGTCTCACGTCACCCCCAGAACACAGCAGAAGAGAGACATAAGAAGTCTTTGATGAAAAGCAGAACAGACACAAGGTAGAGTCTGGTCTTGAGCAGTGCGAGAGAGACGGGAAGGATCGAAAGTCTCTGTGCAAAGGTAGGAGGTGACAATGTCTCGTATCAACTTCTCCTTCCCCTCCCTCCACTGCAAACATCACAGCCTGAGACATTCAACACCAACTGCAATTTGCCTGCTGACAAACGCAGCTTCAAACTCAAGGTTTCCAGGGTTGCTTTCCTCCCAGAACGACTGATGTTTCCACAGAGAAAGTGTGCCGGAAGGAAGACGTTTGTGTGGTGGGAACGTGAGTGTATTCCCCATTATTGTGATTAGAATGTTGACGAACGAGAGATCATGTTCTCAAAGAGAAGCTACAAATATAGGTTCAGGGCACAATTCCAGGGCAAACAGCAAAGTCTTCCAATGAACAATGAACCCAAATTCTATTTCTAAAGAGCTCCTTTGAAATCGAGACTGGTGGAAGTGAATCCAATTTCCCTGCTGTTGTGCTTGGCACACATTGATGACAAACCAGTGGTGCAAGGAAAGAATGTTTGAAAAATCCTGTTTTTTGGCGCAAGACAGAAGACGAATCGCTTCCAGTGGGAGAACCATTTGAGGAGAACAGTGACAGGCCGCTGGTGGCTGAGGACTTGGTGCCACGAACGGCGTTGAGACTTCTTCTTGTTTTCTTGTATTGGGTTGAAAAAACACCGCAAAGTACATTGGTTGACACTGTGGCCAGCGTGCGACAGAAACGTGCAGCAAAGCTCTCTCAATGGGACCATTGTTTGTCATCAGCAACACTTCAGAACGCACAAGGTTACTGTCCTCAAACAGAACTTGTAGAAGGCACCGCAAAAATGGGCCATGTGCACGGCCACACAAAGGCAGAGACATGATATATAACTCGTCTGAAACACCCAGTCAGTCAAGCAGCCTCATGGATCCTCGCCACGTTGATGTTTTTGCAGTGCAGTAATTTCACACAATGACTGTTTCACATTGACGTGCAATAGGTGAGCTGAAGGGCAGAGTGAGGCAAGTTGATCCCGACTGGGACTGACCCGAGTCCCACGATTCATTCTCTGGTTCCCATTTGCGGAACGACGCTTCTGCTGAACAGCACGTTCCCTACATGGTGCTGAGAAACATGGAAACTGAGGTGAAAAAATAGTTGAGGAACGTTATGATTTTTGATCTGCTCTTGAGACGTGCATGACCCAATGTAAAATTCACGATGTCAGACTGCATGCAAAATTCTTCATCTGAGCTGAATTCAGGTGACAATTTTGTGTGCTGATCACAACACAAAGCCAAAAACGGCTTGTCATCAGGCTGCATCTTCTTCCATGAAAAAGGCGTTCTTATTGGCCAAGTGTGTTTACAGTTGACAAGATTCTTGCAAGAATGTGACCCATTTTTTGGCTTTGCAGCTGATTGCAATATATTCTGAAATTAGGTCAGGGTTATGGACGCTTGCATATCATTTGCACAGGTTACCTGCAGGACATCCGGTCGTTAGTTGCGTAAATAGCCTGTTAAATACAGAGCTGACTGCGGCTGGGAGACGAAACATGGATCTGCGAGAGAATGACTCGAAATTTGACGGGACGACAACTGTGTTGTTGTTTTTTTTTGCGAAAAACCTGAATTTCTCCGAGCAGAAGGCAATCTTCATTTGCGCAACTCTTTTGGATCGTGGATAAAAAGATGCGATTTGAGAGAAGGCTGCGCAGGGCTCAACTGCTCTGATCCGCAGGCTCATTTCAGAACATCAAAGTTTCACAGAAACGGGGGCGAATCAACAGAGTCTCTCGGGACACATCTTACAAATTTAAGAGAAAGACAAATTGGGAAAAGAGACCGTTGTTGGCAGAGCCTGAGTGGTGGACGTGACTCATGTAATGTGGAAACAAAACAAAGAGCACTCAACCAAATTGACAAGGACGACACTTTGCGATGTCACATTTCTTCACCACAATGACCCCAAGGATAAAAGGCCAACAATTCAGGCTGCAGCAGCTGGAACCTCTGCTGTGGTGGTCAACCAACGGGCACTCTTGGAAGCGAACAGATTCTGATTCTTCCTCGTGAATGTTTTGACCCAGAACTTCGACGCATCAGCACTTCATTTTGTGATTTGCTCCGCAATGTCAATACATTAGGTTCGAAATGCAACATAAGTCGTCATAATGTTTCTCATAACGGGACGATATTGGCTATTAAAGTATCGCTTTCCGTGCATTGTGTGCATTAATTGGTTCTGAGTGATATTCTGAGTGGCAATACACACACTGCAAATTAGATGGAGATACTACTGGTGTAGTTCGCCTTGTTTGCCGCGTGACACTTGACATGAGGCAAATACCGTAGTGATGTTTTTACGTACCAACCACAGTTTTGGGCCAGGAACGCAGGACAGAATTCAAGCTGTGGACGTTGTTGAAAAATATCACACACACACGTCCTGTACCTCGTTCGTGTTTGAAGCTGATGATGCTGCTTGCACAGCAGAATGTTTCAGTGTTCACGCACAGGTTTCACGGCACAAGCCCAAATTGTGTCCATTTCTGGGGAGCATGACTTCGCACACGAGAACCAAGGCAAACCAGAAAGAGAAAAACATCTCACAAGCACAGGTTCTGCTCCAGGCACGCACGTGAAACGTCTACTGATGTTTCTTTTGCGTGTAAGAGGCACAAAATTGCCCACACGACCAATTTTATTTCCGAAAAAAGCATGACAAATCTTTCGAGCAAATTTTGCACGCTTTTTACGGCACTTACATGTACTTGGCCGACATCTTTACTTCAAAGTGTGCCACCGTCATTTGGATCTCACACAAAAAGGCGATTTCTTGCTTGTGTGCGCTTTGCACAAGCATTTGATTGTCCTGAACAGAGCTGGAAGTTTGTCTCCACCTGCAAACTGCAACATTACACTTGGACAGATGTCACACGTGAAATCATGCAAACAGGAAGGCCTGATACAGGACCTGTCAACCTTGTACAACTGAAAACTGTCTGCTGCTCGACAGAGAGGACTGAGCCAGGAAGCATGGTCCTGCATGCACTGGGGAATCGTCCACAAATTTGCCATTCGGTGACAGCACATTTTTCTCTAGCTGGTTAGTCGTGGTTCTGAGTCGCGGAAAATACGAGACACGTGCTCCGTCCAACGGCCGGGGACACCACGTCAGACAACAAATCGTTTTGGCTCGTATTCTAAGGATCGGAACCACAAAGTCCCTTCAGAGCTCGCACGCAACAGCTTAATCGGAATACAGGTCAATTAAACTTTGGCACGCGTTCTGCTGCACTGACATGTACTCAGATTGAGTTTCAGCTCCATGTTGATTTATCTGAACCTGAACTACCTCGTGTAGAATTACGAGTAAAGGACGCTTGGAGGTCAATGTCTTTTATTTGTGCTCAAAACTGGAACAATTTCAATTGTCACAGACTGAAAATGTACAGAGCCAAGGAAGTTTGTATTCCAGTTTCAGAGCCAGATCGACACTCCGGGCAGAACACACAGAGCGTAGATAGATCAGATTCTGTTTCCCCGTCGGAGGAAGTCAGAGTGGGTCGCTGGATCAGCGCCTCCGTCTCCACCGGGAGGTTTGGGCGTGGCAGCCGAGCTCTGCTCCAGTTGGGGTTCTGCCAAGCTGAGTTGGTCTCCTGTTTTCTTTGTCATGCACATACAAGTGAAAATCAGCCATTTTCCCGCTCGCTCAACGAGGTGCAAAAAGTGGCAAACAACTGCAACTCGAGCCTGGCCGCTGGAGGTGCGCACTGCTGCTCGTAGTTTCTTTCATTATCCGTTCCAACCGGATTTCAAGACCCTTCAAAGACCCTAATGAGGGACGTGTTAGTTTTGCTGATCAGACCCTCATTAACGCTTTAAAACAGCTTGAAAACTTCTCGAGATGTCAATTGTAGTTTTCGCTTCCTGATTGAGAGCTGGGTGGAACACCAGCATGCAAAGAGGCTGGAAATACATTTCCGTAATTATTTGTGCAGGATATGCAAGTTGAGAACTTGGAGATGAAAACAGGACGAAGGTTTTTTTCGCTTGTTGCTTGTTGCATCAGCTGTTTGTTCATTCCCCAGGGAAAGTTTCCCTGGCGGTGTGGCGGCTTCGTATGAAACCCAATTTGGCGAAGTGTCCTTTCATGGGGACATGTCTTGGGGAAAAATAATGGAAAAGAATTCCATATTTCCGTACATAATAAGCGCCTTTCTGCCCCACTCCCCAACGTACCCCCGCTGTGAGCTGCTGAGCCGCTTATGAGAAACAAATGGACTTTGTCAGATGTGATCTGAGTTATTGCTTCAAACTATATGGGATTAGTACACTGTCTGATTGGTGTTTGAGTTGATGCGTGTCTGAAGTCAGTTTTCACGTGACGCAACTCGAGGCTGAGTTCCATGGCTTCCCGATTCTTTGTCTGAACGCTGAATTTGTATTGGAAGACAGTTTCAAATTTGACACATCAGCGAATTCGCCGGCAACATTGAAGCACACCCTGTCATGGTCACTGGAATCACTGGGCAGGAGAACGGCAAAAATCGGAGACTTGTGTCTTTGTGCTGTCAACCAACAGTCACGTTTTGACGTCATTCACCTCTGTGTTGATCCGCGCATCGCTTGCACAGAGTAATTCTTCCCCATGTGAAGGGTAATTTGGCTTCCTACGTAATAACAGGGGATCTGCCTGACGGACGCTGTCTGTGGGAAATCAGTCTTCCCGGACTGACAACCTGCCATTGTAAGGGCATGGCAGGAGGCAGGACTTCTGTGCACTTGTCTCTGCCAGCGGAACTGGGGTTTGGCATTTGAACATGGGTTTCACATGCCCGACGCTGTCATCATTCACTCAGTTGGTGAAACACACAAGAAGGTGGGTGCTTGGACTTTACTTCACTTGGACCGTGAGGACCAAAGTTGGAGGCCTTGAGGTCTTGAGAGTTGAAACAAGCCACCCCGTCCTGTTTGGAGATATTTAGTATCGTCAGAACGTGTGCCGACAAGGGGAGATTTTGCAAGAAACAACTCAATTTACGTCTGCTGGATGAAGTTGTGCACTTAATCATTCCAGCCGGAGTTACGTTTTGCCGTCTGATTGGTCTTTCCCTTGAATCAATGTAAAACTTGGCTCATTCAATTCCAATGCCTTGCCAATGTCTGCCCATTCAACAAAAGAGCGAAGAGCTCAAACTCCATGTTGTAGATTTTTGTGATGGATTGAGACAGATCATGGTGTCCAAACGAGATGGAGTGTGGCACAAGTGGTCAAAAAGTTGCTGAAGTGGAGTGGTTTTTATCCCATTCAGTTTGCAATTCTTTCTCGAGCACACAGCGGAGAGTGAGGAGAGGTCAGTCAAGAATAAGTGAGCTGCACGGGACCTCTCCTCACTCGCGTGGTTTCTGGCACTCGGTTGGCCAAAGAACTCCTCACGTTCAGGAAGCAGTGAACCCGTGACACTCAGAGCACTGACACCAATCTATCACAACATTGGGCTCGTGCTGTTCACCGTGCACACACGGAGTCTCCCCACAGGCCAGTGACAATCACCGCAACGTGCAAACGAACCCAGCAGCTTGTTTTGTGATTGACTGTGGTTCATCGGCCGACTAACTACACTGGACGTCACACCTGAGATTTTCCTGCCAGTTGCATTCACTTTGCTCGCGTCATGTGGCTCGAGACCTTTTTACACCACAAGTGAATTCAAATTCTGGCTCGCTTGCTGCAAGGAACACTTTCGTTCCTTTTCCTCACTTACAGCCGCTGGCGTTGACAATGGAAATGAAACAGGAGAAACGAACCGCCTGAAAACACACAAGGAGACACAAAGTCAAAACGCAAACACGGATCAGGAGAGGATGTGAGTTACGAAACGCGTCATCAAGTTGGTATCGACCAGCGGCGCTGCAGCTGCAACAGACGCGGCGGATGTGACGTCATGGCGTTGATTATCGCACCGGAAATGACTTTACGTCGCGGTCACTCGACGCGTCGCCCTCTCGGCTTACTCGGCAGCTGTAACAACAGGTTTCCCCTGAACAGGAACTGCCGGACCCACAGTTTGGACAGAACAGTCCTAAAGTACCACAATACGAGGGGAATTCCAAAAGTTGTGATCGCATTTGTCGATGAAGTGAGCGCGCAGTTCTTACTGATCGGTACTTTTCGGTCAAAAATTCGAGTAGTTGCGCTCAAAACTAAAAGTTCAAAATTTTTTTGCAACATGCCACTTTAATAAATCATGCAGAACTTTCAGAAACAGTTCATTCCAAAATGTAAAACATGCAAAAAACAACACTCAAAACTGTTCTCCGTCATCTGTATCCTCTTCCTCCTCACTGGACTGATTGTTCCTGGCCTGGTCATCATCCTGAGAGTCTGAGTCTGTGTGCAGCGGGTCTTCTGGGGTTACAACCACTCCCTGCCCTTCAAAGTACTGTCCTGAAACAGAAATGCACTTCCTCCAACGTGTCTCCATGCCCAGGATGGAAGCTCGGATGCGGTCCTGGGACATTTTCCTTAGTTCTTGCTTCACCGGAGGTCGTCGACATTCTGGAATCTGCGGCCCCTCAAGGTGGCTTTGAGGGTGGGGAAAAGGAAATAGTCACAGGGGGCAAGGTCAGGACTGTAAGGGGGATGATTTAGGAGGTCCAGGTCGTTCTCACCGAAGTAAGCCAAGGTCGGCACTGATGTATGCGCGGGTGCGTAGTCTTGCTGCAAATACCAGTCTCCTGACTCCCATAATTCTGGCCTGTACAAGTGGACTCTCTCACGGAAATGCCCCAACATGGCAATGTAATCCTCTGAGCTGACAGTGTGGTCTCCAAATTCAAAGTAGATGATCCCTCTCGAATCATAAAGAACAGTCAACAAAGTCTTTTTGGCACTCCGGGATCTCAAAGCCTTTTGAGGGCGTTGGGAGCCTTTGGGCAACCACTGGCTCGAGCATGACTTCAGCTCCGGAGAGTAGACATGTACCCAAGACTCATCTGTGCAGATTACCTTCTGGAGGAGGTTGGGGTCCTCAGCAAGCATGTCCAAGTTCATCTGGCACAAAGTCACACGGAAGCGCGCCTCAGCAGTGGTCAGGATTTTCGGGATGAATTTTGCATTGATTCTGCGCACTTCCAGATCCTTCAGAATGCGGTACACGGACCCCACACTAAGTTGGCTCATGTTTGACAGTTCTGAGATCGATTTCCTGTTGTCCTCTTTGAGCAATGACATGATCAAGTTCTGGCATTCTTCAGTTCTGGAGCTCCTGGGTCTTCCGGACCTTGCTTTGTCATCGACAGATGCAGTGGGGTCCTCCTTGAAACGGTGCATCCAGCGTCGAACACTCACCTGTGACATGCAGTCAGAGCCATGAACCTGTCGTAATTCTCTCCAAGTTTGAACTGCAGTTTTCTTCTGTGCAGCGTGGAATTTGATGATTGCCCTTTGCTCCAAATGCTTCTGCATTCCTCCAGAAATATTGACTAAAAAGTTCCAAAGCAACAAAGTTCTGAGCGGAAACAAATGAACGTTCATAGCATCCGAACACAAGAAACACAACTGATCGAGGTCACTTCTTTCAGACCGATTTTCAGATCGTCGCGATCGGCACAGGTGCATAGTCATGCGATGGCATTCTTCACCTGAGTAGAGACAAATCCCATGTCTAGCTTGTCCTCAAACCCCGAAGAAATCGGTTGTCCCGGAGTACCGGAAATCCAGTGTCGATCACAACTTTTGGAGGCCCCCTCGTACCTTACGCGTGCATGTGACGTTTGTTCGTTGGCCACCTATGAAGGCACAATGTGACCAATTTTCGAGGCAGATTCACCAAATAGATCTGTTCGCTTCACAGACAGAAAGTGAGCATCGAGACGTTATTTCCCTCTCTACTTCAGAAAGAGCTCTGCGTCTGTGTGTCAAGTCAAGAGTCCAGGAATGAAACGGCTACACGTTGTTGAGAATGACTGGAGGAAATGAAAGGAGAAGACTTTATTGTTCAAACAATGCGTGGAGATTTCTATGGAGTCCCAGGAATTTGGGCTGCAGGGATTTCAGAGAAAAGCAACAACAATTGTTTAATTTCCTCGACTTTAACATCCAACTTGCTTGAAAAGAGATTGACTCTGATCTTGAATGGAAAGAAATATTTGCAGGAAGAAGGATTTCGGCTTTGTGCTGTGAAAATTTCTTATTGAATTTGCTGTTTTGTTTTTCCGACACAACGATTTCAAAAAGTGACCGATTGTTTGTTTATGTTGCTCGAAGCAGATGAATTGTTTTGGCTCCTTGGTCCTCGGAGGCTCCGGGCGACTGACCAGCTCGGCTTCCGGTGCAGATTGAAGGTCAACGAGCTACTTGTCCCACCCGTGGACCCTCGAGACAAGTGCGGAAAAAAACAACGCCCTTCACATCGGTTTGGTCAAGTCGTTGGGGACAATCAAACAGAAGACCGAATACTTTGAACCCCACTTTTGAACCCCGACTTAGAATCCTTTGTTTTGTGCCAGCATTTTTCCGAAGTCATGAAAAGAACTGCGAAAGGCATTTTGCGTGCAATCCAGAACCTATACTGGCGCAAAGGTGCTTCGCGTTACATACTTTGTTTGCCTTGGCTGACTGCGTTTGGTCAGAGCGGCATATGTATCAGCTTCCTGCACCTCAGGTGTGGATTGGATGTTTGCATGTTTCGGCAGAAGCGAGTGAACATTGGTCTTTAATCCTCTCAGCCTCCGACTTCACATGTCATCGCGACTGCACCGCACACTCCATCACTCCAAACAAGTTCAGAAACCCAAAAGCTGAACACATGTTGGAGATCAAGTTGCCACGAAAACTTCACCACGGTGTTTTTGTCCCCGATCTTTTTTCAGCATTCTGAACAATCTGCAGCTGGATGCAGCGCTAAAGATGCTGAGCCAAACATGCTGAGCAGACGCAGACAAGAGCACACAAGAGACGAGGAAGAATCAAGACAACGCTGTCTTCACCACTGGACACATCACATGGTGTAATGATCGCCAAGAGATGGTCGTCGAGAGAAAAATGAGCTACTATTTTGGGTGGAAATGGCTTGAAAGCGTCCTGGCTGGCGCTGCCCCATCTCCGTGGCTTGGTGAGAGAGGACATGTTGAGAGCCTTTTGAGTACCACACGAGTGTTCACAACACAAGAACTCTCACCCGCTTCCGTTGGTGGGCACAAATGTCCCATGAAAGTTGGGGTCGTTTAATTAATTTTCATCAGTGAATCCCAGAACTGTCTCTGTTCGTGACAGTTTTGAAAACAAAGCCACCAGCAATCATTCTCAACAATTTCTTGTGGCGACAGCAAGTTTCAGGTTGCAGCAAAACTTCACTCTGTTGGAAAACTTGAAGTTAGTTTGGGTCTTGTCTCGTAATGCGGACACAATACAACCAGGGGTGCTTGTAATTAGTTCTCTTCAGATCTACAGGCATTGTGTGAGGCAATGAAAGCTGGCGAGAGCTTTGGCAAACGCAACTCACAAAACACAGGCACCGTGTGTAGCATGAGAGAAGGAGACAAAGTTCTGTTTCTTTTGCACACCCACACAAAAAACAAAAAGGAAACAAGAAAGTGCTGTGGGTTTTCAAACAAACTGGCTGAGAGTCTTGTGTCAAGTTGTCCTTTTGAGGAAGGGAAGGACAAAGGTCTTGTGAAGATTCTTGAAGCTTTTGGAAAGAACAAAGTGAGCTGGTACACTGGAAAATCGCATCTGTCTTCACTCTCAGTGTCTTGGTCCTAGAACCAACACAGATTTTTTTCAAAATGTGGTGAACTTGCATTGGTCAGTCACCTTCCGTAAGAACATCAAAGGCTTGAATTTGAACGACATTCACGGATCAGGGTTTGTGTTCATTCGATTCGATGTGTCCAACATCTGTCTTGAAAAACTCAAACTCACTTGGACTCAAGTTCCAAGAGGCTCTCGTAAATTGACTGGTTTGCCTCCTGTTTGACAGCGTTTCCCAGTTCAGTCTGGCTGCAGACGAGTCTTTCCAATCCTTCTAAATCCACGTGGGATCAGGATGACTCTCTTGTAATCCGGGAGGAAGCCTCCTTGTGTGATTTTTGACATAAATCCACTCAATGAATCCACCGGAAGTCAACTGCTGCAGGCAGATAGACACCTATTTTGAGCAAAAATGATCCTGGTGCTGCAATCCAAACCAAAAATAAAATGCGAGAAGATAATTTCTTCTTGCTGACGCCTGCAGTGAACAGTCACGCATTGTGCTTTGTCAGAAAAGATGGCAAGGTCTGTGCGACCTGGTTGTGTGTCTCAGGTCTTTGTGGTGATCATCATTCTTTGGTCCGCCAAACAAGAGGAAACAAAGAGGACAAACATTTGGAGTGAACCAATGAAAGTTCACAGAAAGTTCCTGCTGAGATTTGTATGGTTTTCTGAGCGGAAAGGATCAGTGGTGTGACGAGGTGGGAACATGGATCACGGGCAGCTTGATACCGACTCAAGCTGGATGATCCCAATTTGCTGCAGATACTTTGGTATGTCTGGCTGTTCTGAGCTGTAGAGATACTGTTGCTGTTGACACAGACACAACAATCATGACATGATGTCATCAGTGCCTTATCGTGCTCCCAAAGCTACGAAAACCAGTCGGTGAGGTTGATCTGACTTGGCTTTTGTTTGTGGGGCTGTAGTGAGAATTTGAATGCACAATTTCAAAACAGATTCGCTCCTTGATCAGACTGACAGCAGTTTGACCTCATGGCATCACTCGCTTTCACACGGAGATGAGAGAGAGCCAGTGCCACTGAATGAGTGCACTTATCCTCTTACGCAATCTTGCTGACCCTGGATTTCCTGTTTGGTACGTGAGGAAAATGCGTCCGGGTCCCAAATGAAGGAAATATGCTCAGAAAGATCGTCCGCCTCACAATCACCCTTTCCTTTGTACATTTGTGTCGTTAGCCTTTCCTTCAGTGTGGATCTACGCAAGAACGTTTGTTGGAAATTTCTTCATGCGCCAGGAAAGGAAGTGACAAAGATTCTCGACAGACCAAACACCAAACAACATCAAATATTTTTGACGGCCCAAACCGGCAACGCACTGGTGACTCATGCAGCAAGCGGGCAGAGAGAGTAAACGCAACAGGTTGTTCCAAAACAGTGCAGTGCAACCCATAGGCGATGGGCCTGTTGGGAAGCTGGCTAGAGGGAGAGATGGGAAGGTGGGAGATGCAGCCATTTACTGAGGCCCATCATTAGTCGAGAGTGGAGACAACGAAACACGCGGCACTGTGATGAAGCGAAAAACACCGTGATTCGCAGGAGAAGGGAACGCTTTCCTTCAGCGACAATGATGCGAGGGCTGTCGTGAAAAAAACATGACAGCTTTGTCAGGGACAAAAAGGGATATTCAGACAGGTGGGCAAGCAGAGTGACCGGCTGACAAGCACACATTCACACACAAGTTTTGACTCGGTGAGAGAAGTGATGCCTCGAACCTGCTCTTCCCAGAGCCAGTGGCGCTCAATAAAACTGAGGATCCATCTCAGCCTGCAAAAAAAACTTGGTCCAAATCGAAACGCTCTCACGACGTACGTTTTGCAGTCAGCTTCAAGTCGTCAACGTTGAAACCAAAAACTTTACTCGAGCCCATGACTTCCGTAGACCAAAGCACAAAATAGCTCCTGCTGTTCCGTTGGAGGAAGGACAGCATGAAAAGATGGAAGCAATTTGTGCGTTGACACAGACATAACCTGGAAATAGACTGAAGACATGCAGGATGAAAGCCATTCTCCCAAGCGTTCGCTTTGCTCTCCCAATAGACCGCTCTTGTCCTTCTCCGTAGCATGCGTGGGAAACTGCCGACTCGACGACTTTAGAAACAATCCACTCAAGACGAACCCACAGAATTTCAAGCCCATTTGTCCAATGACACGGTTTGTTTCGGGAAGATGCAGAACCCACTGAGACTTTTTGCCGACAGTTCCAGGGACTGATTGAACCCTCAAATACTCGTGTCACAGAAAATGTACTGACTTTTACGGCGATCAATTTCATCCGCAGTGCAGAAATCCCTTGCATGAATCTGGATCCAGGAGAAGCTTTTGGTCCCCGCTCTGAAAGACACACCGGTCCCGTCCATTGGGACGCCACAACCTGACACTCCAACATGGTTTCCCGTGTTGACCAGTTCCAGAAACTTGTGTACGAAACCACTACATTTGGCTCATTAAATGCATTGCGAACCAGCGGGGCTTCCCACTGGAGCCTCGTTGAAAGCCTGTTGGGCCTCGAACAATGGGAATCTCAGCTGCGGAGACAGGCTCCTGTGAACTGGGTGACGGGTTTGTGCAGTAAATGACGGATGAAGCGTTTCCTGAAGCGCAGGACATTCTGGGCCTCCCATCGAAAAAGCCAGAATGGCATTGACAAACCGTGGATTCTGTGCACATTGGGTTTGTTCATTCAAGCCTGCTTTTTGCGAAAGAATGTGGTTTCGGAACACCACGCTCCGTGCTTGTTTACGCCACTCGAACAAAACGACCCCAAAGTTCAGCGAACACACCTTGGTTTTGACCTGGATCAAATTGTACTTGTGGTCAAGCTTTCATTCTCACCCGAAACTCTCGTGCGGGTAGATTGACAAGTCTCACTCTGAAGTGGCTGGATGCAATTCAGCTTTGTTTTTGCAGAACAGCAGAATTTTTTTTGCAACAGATCAAAGTCCCATGAAGTTATCGGAACTATTGCGTGCAGGCAAACCAGCTGGTGCTCAACCAGCTGAGAGAGAAACAAACCCGACACTTGGTGTCAACTGCAGATGAAGCATCAAAGCAGAGATCATCCCAGATTATCACTCATCAGATCATCTGCAGCAGGAGATAAGCCCAACAGAGATTATCATTGATGGGGGAACACAAGTACTTGCCGAACGAACATATGGATGAACATGATAAGAATTTTCCCTTTGTTGCTGACATCGTTTCGTGACAAACAACAAATGACGATTGAATCAGAGACAAACAAACCGATTGTTGTGGTAAAAAGCGGACTTTTGAAAGGCGTTTCAAGTTGCGAAGAATAACGTTCTCTCTTCTGTGTCTTCTTCTGCTTGTTTCACACCTCACGTGGACTCACGCAGTCAGGCAGTGGGCTGCGTCAGACTCCATACATTTCATGAGGGACCAGACCGGCGACAGACTGAAATGAAAAACAGTAGCGACAGATAATACTGATTCTAGATGCTGGTAACTGAGCCGACAGCCGCAATGCCGTCGGTTTGGACGTCCGCGTGATGCCGGTTTTATCGAGGCCCTCTCCGACACTCGGGGACAGCTTTATCGCTTTTAGAATGACCCTCGAATGTCCCAGTCACACGGGCAATCGCATTAAATCACTCGAGTATTGTTGCAAAGTTATGAGCTGCACAGGTGATGCGAATATTGATTGATTAGAGCAGTTCAATTGTGTGAACAGTGCGCCTATTTGGGGGCCAGTCGGTTTGAACTAATATTGGTTCTGGGTTGAGTGGATTCTGAATGTGGATGCAGACGCCGCAAACATGTCGAGACCTCATGGTTCTCATGGTTTGTTTGCACCTCAGTGCACCCTGCACTTGTTCACACAAACTGATTGTTGATCGTGCTGATGTTCTGCCATTGGCCCAGGTTGTCTCTGAAGAATTCCCAGGCTGGTCTGACTCATTCTGATGGACAAGCACGAAGTCGAACAACCCTGGGCGAAGCATGACAGGATTTGTTTGTCGGGTTCAACAGGCATCAAACTCGACTTTGTGCCAATTTCTGTGCAGGCCCGCGCGGCGGAATGTGTTGCGCCATCCTTCTTCACCTGTTGTCTGCAGGTAATGCATTACCTGCAACACCAGTGATGTTTCTCCCATACACACACGAAAAAGTGTCATCTGAAGTGGGCACAAAGCAAATCGAGACCCCAGACTTCGTGCTCGGGACATGAAAGCTTCGTGTTCACGACGGAATGTTTCCATGTTTGCATGCAAACTCGTGCCTGCACACAAAAGGAGGAGACACGAGAATATGTCCACCCGACACCACTCAACACAACGAAATAAAATGTCGGAGGATTCTGTGCATGGAGCTGGATCGCGTGCAGTGGAGTGCACGACTCCTCCATCACATCTGGAGAGAACACCTCAAGACACATCACTCCAAGAAGTGCTCACTTTGCACAGGGAAGACAAATGTACACGAATGAGCAGATTTGGATTCCATGGGGAGCAATACCAGCTGTTTTATGGTCATACAGTCTCCACAGAAGCGCTGAAAACATTGCCCAATCAGGGAGGGTCTCTTCTCATGATCGGGGAGCACGGTCCAGATTTATGCGTTCTGTCACAACGTTGTTCCTGCACCCTATTTTGCGTTGCGTGAGGTCAAACTGCACTGCACGTGGAAATGGGGGGACAAATCGGAAACAACCCGAAAGACGACAGAACTTTGAGGATCTGATGTCGTCACTCTGAAGGTGCCTTTTGGAGAATACGAGCAAAAACGACATCGATAAGGTATTTTGACGGAACCACGCATTCAGGGTGTATTTTCACGAGCGATTTTATGAACCTGTGGCTTCTACTCGTAATGGTTAAACCATAAATTGGCGGCATTACGCTGTCAGGTACAGCTGCGCCGGTTCGGATCAAATCCACACTCGGACAAAACGCAACAGATTATGATGAATGAAACTGCAGAACAAATATCTCGGCATTTGCTCTTCTTTATCTTTGCGGGCGCCTTGCTGAGACTACACAATCCAGCAGGACTATCAGAGGCTTTGTGGCTTCAAGGGCAAAGCAAATTTTGTCACGAATGTAGCAAGAGACAGGCGACAAGGGACATTTCATAAAATATTGACCCAAGCAATACCTGCAATGTACTCTGCCTCAGATCTTTCTTGCACTGTCAAATTGTTCGGATGTCTTCACCAAAGGGTGTTTTGGTTGTTCCTTTGAGACACTTGGCTCCTCCACTCAGCAGCCATCAGATGATTTCATTGCTCCCCAAATCAATTTTGGGTGAAAGTTTTCACATTATTAAACTTTGAACGAAGTGTGTAGAGAATTGTCTTCAAACTTTTGATCCAGCAAAGCTGTTTTTGAGAGTACTTTTGGAGAGAATCATGTTGCGGCCAGGTTAGTGACGGCGCTGCATGTTGGCATGGCCGCCATGGCCCGATCTGTCAGACTCGGAGACGCGCTTGATCCCCGCTCCCGATCTGGGGGATCTCACCCGCCGAAACGCTGTCGAAACGTGATGCTCAAGCCAAACGCTTGCAGGTTTGTTTGATTTTTATGTCAACTTTGAAGAAAAAGTCAAAGGACCACGGGTAGCCTCAGGGGACCGAAGGTCCCAGCTGTAGTCAATGTTGATTTTTACCACTGAACCATTCAGTCTCACAGAAAAATTGTCAGCATGTGATTGATCCTTCATGCGCACTACAGCTTACAGGTTATTTGTCAAATGTCAAGTACAAGTCAAACTGCAGTCAAGCACACACGGGTGCACATACAGGCACACACACAGACACACACATGCACACACAGACACGGACACACACACACACACACACACACACACACACACACAGGGAGTAAACATCATTGAGCCTTGGAACTTCTTCGCTCCACAAATCTTGATTTCTGCTTTTCTTTCTTGCCAGCTTTCTTCAGCACAGAACCTACTGGTGTTTGTGACACGTGTGTCAAGTCATGAAATCAACACTGGGACACCTATTTTCCAGAAAAATATGCTCACTTCCGATTTGACAAATCACGACTTGTCTGCGTCAGTGCGAACCCCAGGGAGTTGTGCTTCATCCACAAGCTTCCAAACTCCCATCAAAATCAATGATAAACGTCTCAGATTTCTGTCTCAACTATATCCAGGAAGGATCTGAATGTGTGCTGCAGTCCTAATTGTGTTTCATGTGGATGTCGTGCTCTCTGAGAATCAGTCAGTCAGAAACCACAGAGAATGTTCCACCCGGGCTGTGGGTGGACATGTTTGGCATTCTGGCCTGGTCTTTCGCAATGAATATGTACCCAATGTTGTTTGGAATTTCCTAAACCACCTCTTCAAGTTCCGCAGGGGGCTTTACTGGTACCACGGTTTGTTTCAAAAGACCGATGTCAATGTGCTGAGGTCATCACATCCGCAGGCCTGCACGTCGGGTGGGAATTTTCACAACCGTTGACCACTGTTTCTCTTGTATCTTTGCAGGTAAGTACCACTGATCACGTGCTGTTCGTCCTGGGTTATGCCGAGGTTGAGGATCAGTGAGTACCAAACACACTTGTCGCCCACAATTGGGATTCGCTCTTACGTAGCTGTGTCGTTTCTCAGCGCATCAATGAATGCAATAAAGACTTTGGGGAGGTCGAGTGTTCTTCCCACACAGCCAAAGGCGATGTTCTGATATCGTCGTGTGCAGGTTGTCCCAAATTGTTTTTTTTTTCTTCGGCAAAAATTTTCACTGTGTGTGAGAACAGGGGAAAACAACTTGTTCAAGGGGTTGGCGGGTTCTTGTGTTTGGAAATTATTCGTTGAACCAAAAATCGCACCGAACCCACCGACATTTCCAGGGGTCTTTTCACAGAACAGGAAGTGAAACTCCACATAGAAAGCGCATTAGTTTGCTGCAAGACGAGACTTGCACTGGTAACAAGCCAGTGTTCAGAGCGTTTGATGCAGTCAACAATTGTTCGCAGGAGTTTGCAGTTAAATAGAATTCAGGGGAGGATCGGAGACCCAGCTGGAGGGGATGGGTTCCTGGAGACCTGAAACTCATCATCAACTCGGAAACTTTCTCGTGTTTGTGTCTGTGTAAGTTGACCTTTTCTGGGTCAAGGGTGGGCTTCTGACGCGCTCTTTATGGGAATATTTTAACACTGCCAGAAATTGTTTCCAAGAAGCGCATTGGGACGGGAAAGTGTTGAACGGAAACGCTTTCAGACGGTCTCCCATGCCACCAGAGCCACTTCCGTTTGCGGCTGCGCAGGATGTCGTAAATCTGGTCGTTTCTGCGCTTGTCACGTGGGAGAGAGTAATCTGAAGTTGAATGGAACAGTTCGCCGGAGAAGGAAATGGGGGCTATAAATTTGCTCTAGGTTTACATGCAATACTCAGTCAGTTGCAGTTGAGATTTGCTGTCACTCACTCTTATGACTGCCAGACACAACGATTTTGTGGTGTTGATTCGAGAAAACAGACCACAAATCACGCTCGCAGAGCCTGTTTCAGGAAAAGAGAAAAGAGGTCCCTGAACTCCAGTGGACGCCCAATTATGGCGGGGCCCAACCTTCGATAACCTTTCCCTGTTCCAAATTGTGCCTGCAGGGCAAAATGAGGAGGGGACAATTTCATTTTTCAAGGTGAGAGGGTGGGGGCCTCGGGCCTTCTTCATCCACTGAAGCCTGAACCCGCCCCTCACTCGACGTTTGCCGAGGCTGCAGAACAACCTGACAACAAGCCCATCACGAGGGAGAATTTCATTCTCTCAAATTTCATTTTCTCAATGAGCTTATCAACCCGTCAATAATTTAGAAAATATTGAATTTTTATAAATTTATTAAAATCCAAATTGTTGAATCACACAATTAGTTTTCAATTCAAATGAAAACAAGTTTGCAGTTGATTGACGTGTGAAATGAAAATGTCGCGTTGCATCGCTATGAAGGGACGGGATGACAGAGTAAACCATCCGCCTACGGAAACTTGAATCCAATTTGTGAGGATGTTGCACTGTGCAAAAAAGGAACGTTTTGGGATTTTTTTCTCCTTCAGGATGTCATTTCCAAACTCAACACAAATTGAACAAAAAGTTTGTTTCTCTCTGAATAATTTCGTCTGTCTGTCTCTCTTTCTCTCTCTTTCTCAATTTTTTGTTTCATGGTTAAACCCTGGATGAAGAGATTATTGGGGGTAAAAAAACAACCGGAACCAAAGGGCAAAATTCAAGTTTGATCGGAAAACACAAGGAGAAACAGGAACAGCTTCTCAAAGCAGAGCAACTTTTGCTTTCCGCAGGCGAGCTCTTGAGATGAGTCCTGTCACTCACGGATGTTTGCCTTTAATTTGCATCAGTATTTAACCGTGGATTAAGTGCACGCAGAGCTCGGCATTTGGAAACACTGCACACCGATGCAGTCTTGTATCCTGGAAGCTGCGAACGAGTGGGAAACGTTTGCACCTATTTTTTGCACCGTGAGATCATGACTCCCTGCTGTTTCTTGATGTTCATTCCGTTCAGTGCATGTTGTGTATGAAATCAGACAAGAAGGGCAAAAGGAAGTCAATGTGGAGAACAAAAGAAGGGAAAACTTTGCCGATTTCAGATGCAGATCGCAAGTTGAAGGGACAGAGTGCAACATGACCGAGTCAAGTCTCCCAAATCTGCCTGAATAATTCAAAGTGTCAGGCAGCTGAACATGTATGACAGAAGACATTTATTGCAATCGACCCCCATATTTGGACACCATGGCAGGTCAAGAAGGGCTTGATGACTTGGTTTTTGGAAACATGACTTGTGCGGAATTTCTGGGTGCAGTAGAATGCTTTGAAAAGGGTCAAGGATCACTATTCTGCTGATGGTGCGTTTTCAGGAGAATGCAAACGAATATCAATGAAGCATTGATGCCCCATGCTCTCTCGAACCCTGTGGTCCCGTGCAAATAGTGGAAATGGTGGCAGAGTGCTTGTGATCAAGGCAAGAAAGTGCGCTTGTCAACCAACCAGTGTTGACTCAAAGCAGTGGATGTTTGTGAGAAGACTTTAACGCAGCGCAGTGTCGCTTCCACTGACCACAAAGCCTCCCTTTTCTGAAGGCAAAACCACCTGTTGCTGTGAATCATCGTGTTTTGTCTGTTCAAGCCAAAACCAACATCCCTGTGTTGTGGGCAAAAGAAACTCGTGTTCTGTTTCCAGACCCAGCCCTCCAGCACCTGGTACTTGAGTATGTGAATACTTCCGCTTATCTGTCCCTGATAAGAATGCTGTAATTCTGTCAGGGTAAATGGGCTAAATTTCTCACCGCGTGAACAAAAACAGGGATTTATTCACTGTTGAGGTTCAAGAACCTTCCGAGAGGTGCATAAGGTGAAACTGCTGGCCAACAGTTTTGTCCCGAACCGCAACAACACGCAAATGAAGTGCACAACCAGACAACACTGAGACACAGAGGCCCTTCGCGATTCTTCTTGCAAGTCCGGTGAGAATTTGGCTTCAACGCTGCATCGCACCAGCTTCTGGGCAAGTGAATTAAAGTTTCATGTTGACACGAGTTGCCTGCAAATTGCCTGGCATCAGGTACGAATGCTTTCACGTGGTGCGTCTGAATGCATCCTCAGCCATTGTTTACTGCTGAGTGTAGCGTGCGAATGGTCCATAAATCTGGACTCATAAACAGGGCACTTAATCTACCTTCCATACAGGAACCTACTTTTTCTCTCATTCACTGCAGAAAAGCAGGAATGGAACCTCCTGTGCAGAGACAGGGAAAATAACTGTGTTTATGTGTGTTCGAAGCAGAGGCAGATTAAGAGTGGGGCGTGATGTTCGGTCCCCATTCCAAATGTCAGAAATGAAATCGTTCCGAGCCTGCAGTTACACACTGGCCATTACAAGAGGCATGAAATTCTCTGGTGGGGTAGAACCCACTGATGTCCCAGAGGTAGCACCTGTCCAAAGTTGGGGAGGTCCAACCCTCCCCACTGATGGTATTTTGGGTTGGTCATGGGGGCAGCACCAGCCCAATGTTGGGCGGGGCCATTCCAAATTTGGTCAGATAGAAGACAGAGTTTCATGGTTGGTCCAACCCCAGCCTGTGTTCAAATTTCTGTTCACTTTCTTGTTGTGCAGCATTGAAAAGGGTCCATAGTCTCCAATTCAGAGTCAACCAAGACACAAGCCTGAATGGAACAGGGTGGTGCGAACTTTGAAAATCAGACTCCAGTTTCCTGAAATTGTTTTCATATTTCTCTGTGTTGCTCAAGAAATGCGAAGCACAAAAATTCTTAACCTTCTTTCACGCAGAAGACTTGTTTCGTCACTGAACGAAGCTGAAGGAAAATCCCTCTTGTAGGAGTTCAACGAGCTGATCATCCTCACTCACTTTCATTGAGGTGCAGCTGAATACGCTGCTCAGAAGAGAAGCAATCTCAGGTTGATGAGTTTCCAAGAAGAGGTTTTCAGGTGCAAATCACTCAGTTCTGAACAGTTTATCATCACTCGTCACATTGTGCAAAGAACATAACAAGAGCTGCGGGCTTCCTTTTCAAACCAGGGAGTTGAGTTCAGTGCAGAGCTGTTGTGCACGGTCGATTGGCAAACATTCTTCTGTCTGCAGATCAAGAGGTTGGTCAGGTGAGGTTCTCCGTTCAATTAAACACAAAGCGAAGTCAACTTGAACGCTTGATTTCAAAGGTTTTGTTTGTTCATTTCCGGGCAGGGCTCGCATGGGAAACAAACACTGTGTCGATCTAGCTAAGTTTGGTTCTTCAACCTGCCTGGAGAAACAAAAAATAACTTTTCTCCTCTGGCGAGGCAATTTGAGTTGGGCCTTGGACGTGGTTCCGTTTGTTTGATGCTGGGAGTGCGAGAAAAGACGCTGATGAGATCCTCTGGGATTTCAATCGGACGCCAGCGTCCAATAATAGTCCTGTTGATGACCTTGCAACTATCGTACGTGACATGCTCCCGCCCACTTCCAAAAGCTTGCCTTTGCCTTTGGTAACTGCACCAAGATTTCAAACTTTCGTCCTGCTTTCCGCTGGAGAAACCAAGCACGACAACATTCTGGTTTTTGTGCAGTGTGCCTTCGGGCAAGAGCACCATGTTGTTTAAATCAAAATTTATATGGTTGAAACCAAAACAGAATTTCATACTTGGCATCTCGACTGGGATGTCCCATGTCCTGTCGTGTACTCCCAGGGGGCGTGCACCCCTGCGCGCCAAGTGGAATGTGCCTCCTCAATTGGACATCGCACTCACTCACAGTTTCCTCACGGTGCTTCTTGTTCATGTTTTTGTCAACGCCTCCTGTCAGATAAGCCTGAAACCCTGTTTTGTAACAAAAAAAGTGCCTGGCAAAACCAGGTCAAAGTTTTGGGAAACACAAAGACCCAAGATTCACTGTTTTGCAATGCAGCGGATGTCCAGATGCAGAAAGCCCAGGGCGGAACAGCTAATGAAGGTTTCCGAGAAGAAGAGACATCCGTCATACGGGAGATGTGGGTGCACTGCAGGCAGGGTCACAATAATATTTCTGCGCTCACAGACTAATGAGACCGTGGGTTAGGATCTGCTGGGCTTTCTGAGCAAGACAGGGATTCTGGGAACTGAGAATGTGTTCATAATGCGTTAATGGCTGACAGATCTCAGACAGACACATGTTTTCATCAGGGGATACAAAACGTGAGGTGCAGCAGGGGGTGGGATGGGGCCATGGAATGCTGCAGGGGATATTTCCCGTGTTCGTCACCAGAATTTTGAATTTCCGACCTCATTACCCTGCGCCTTCCATTACCAGCTCTGGAATCACTGAGGGTGTTCTGCAGAAGATAAGGCTCCGTGATCCGACTCTCGGCCTTGAAACACGCGTCTGCCTCTATTTGGTGCGGTTTGTTTCCTTGCGCAAAGTCAGTTCGAATCGGCCCCATCCACCGAGATCAGATCTGTGCAGGGGTGGTTTCAGCAACGTGAAAATTTTTGCAGCCGATGTGACAAACATCTACTTCCTGATGTATTCAGGAGCACAACAGCTGATGAAGGACAGTTCTGTTGATTACAACTTGGAGGCTTTTGTTGACTACCGTGTGTCTGATAAAATTCACGGCACGCACCTTCTTCAGGAATGAACACTGCAGGTCTTTCAAGCTGCATACATCTGCATGTTGATGTGTTTGCACCTGCATAAAATTCGCATCTCACGGACAACATTTCGACTCCACTGCATGATGTTTTTGTTCATCTCAACATGAGATGGACACAGAAATGTGCAACATCCAGCATTTGATGCAGGGGTCCGACAACCCTGGAACTTCAGTGGGGAAATCGATGCTCGCTTCTCGTGTTTGTGCTTCTCTGTTGAAGGGGGGGGGGCATACACACAGAGTGCACCACACGCACCGCACACAAACGTTTCCATTTCCTTTGTGTTCAGAAACTCAGGTGCTCAACTGTGTCAGCTAACCGACAAACAAGGACGAGTGCCTTTGAATTCTGAGAATAAGAACAGACACGAAATTTTTAACAAACTGCATGAAAGGATTCAGGTTACAGAAGAAAGGCAGAATGTACGAAAAAAGTATTTGTGACACCTTTTGCACAGAGATATCAATATTTATGTGCACACCCAGCCTTTTGTCTCTGCGGTAACCCGTAGTTACCGCTGTTTGTCTTTGGGAAGAAAAGTGTTAAAAATTCATGAATTTGTGTTCAAACAAAATCAGAATTGTCTATACGCTCGTCTGCGAGCATCTGTGGGAAGCTTTCCAGATTTTCGTGATGTACAAATTTTGAGTGAAGAAAAATAAGATCGATTGCCAGCCAGTGTCTTCAAATTCAGGTTCTCTGGTCCATGTCTGCCACAAACAAATCAAACCTAAATTTGGAACACGAGAACATTTGGTTACAATTGAAGGTGAAAACTGCTCGTCGCCTTCAAGGAAAGCGGGAACGACAAACGTTGCGTGTGCCCAAATGCGCACGTAACAACAGAGAAGCTGAGAAAGCAATTCCGCGATTGAAACTTCCTCAGGTCGAGACACCAGGTTTCCTTTGAGAGGAAATGAAATGCCAGGAAATGCACCAAACCCTCTGAGCGGGATATGTATGGACGAAAGAATTGTATAATTTGATCGTCGTTAAATAAATATATTAAAACAAACAACAAACAAACAACAAACAACCCTCTGTTGGCCCAGATCCTGCGAAACCCTACGAAAAGCGACCCACTGGCCAAACGGATCCAGAACTGTATGGCAGTCCTCACGACACCCCACCGTCAGAACTTGTGTTCGTTCCAACAGAGAGGATCTTTACCAAATCAAACAGAGTCGATCTACAGGAGAGCCAAGAACCCAAGAACCTCTGGCAGCTGGGAAACACGACCTCATCGTTGAATTGAAATCCAAGGAACTTACAACCCTCAGGTTACATCACCTGCAGTCGAAAAGTTTTGATTTTCCAGTGGCTAGGATGTTTGCTCATGTCCTCCGGGCTTTTCCTCCCACAGCGGAAGTGATTCGGTGAGGGATGAGAAGCCACAAAAATCTGACACTTCCCTCAGCCAATCAGTGCCGAGGAAGACCCAGAAATTTCGAGCCGGTGTCAACCCAAAGGAGCTCAGGTGAAAAACTGTCAGAAGTTGCCGGGATTGACTTCTCAAGCATCTTTTGACTGTGATTGTCCACTTTTCGTTTCAAGAGCAGGGACAGTTTGTCTGATCTGTTTCGTCACTCGGAGAAAAGTTTTAACGTCGGTGATCACCCTTTGTCATGCGGTTTTATCTGCTTTTGTGACAAAAAGTTTTTCACACAATGTTGGTCAGTTTCAGCTCTGCAGAGCAGTTTGCTTTCCAAGAGTTTTCCCGAGGTGAACACGTTGACAAAGTCATTTTACTCGCACTGACGCGTGTGGCCGAATGTAAAATTTATATCTCTTCCCACCTTTGCCTCTCCTGTGCACCTGGAGCCCGGTGCAAGTGCAGTCGGAATGCGAACAACAGCATGTGAAACAGCAGACCACGCGGGACAAGTTTAGCACCACCCGTCCTGCATGCAGGAGGAAACAAAAGAAACAACCAATCAGTGTTGATGAATTCCTGTGGTTGTTGACGTGAAAAACGTGCACCGTGGTGTCTGCACCGGGTGTCGGGTTTTTTTTCAGAATGATGTGGAACTCCGAAGTGAGGACCGACAAACAGGAAGAACAGTCCAGCAGAAGTGGACTGAGGTGTCTCCTCACAGACACCCCTGAGTGAAATGCCCTGTGTGTGAGGCTCATAGATCGGAATGAAATCAGTGTCGTGCAAAACCTTGTTTTCTTGTGCGCCTGTTGAACATGCCCTTATTTTCTCAGATTGTCCCGTGCTGTCCACTTCATCGATTGCGCCGAGTCTTGCATAGTTCACCTCTGCCTTTTTTGTGTGGCTGATTTGCCGCAACAGAATTCGTATCTGACAAGCCACCACAACCTTGGATCACGGCCGTTCACATATTTGCAACAGCTTTCGTCCACACCTCTTCACTGCGTGGACAGTTTTCGTGTGACACTGGGAACAAAGTGCCCCACGAAAAGCTGCTCAACAGGCACACACGAACAACAAACAGGGGCGGGACAACACATCTGGAGCAGCCCCTTCCTGAAGCCACACAAAACTTTCTCTGCAACGTCAGTGAGAGCTCAGGTGTCTTTTTCGGTGCCATTGTGCACTTTCCAGAGGTAAATTAACACCAAATTAAGCAGTTCAAGGCCATATTATTCACGAAAGAGACTCTGTGCCCAGTTGCTATGGTAACTAATAGAAGAAACCTGTTGGAACGTTTCCAGGGAGATTGTCCGCTTTGCAGAAAAGATCGGGTAATTATCGCTCAGGGGACTATCCCTTTTCTCCTTCTCAATGTTTCCCTGCTTCCCTCTTGTCCCGGATGATTCTGACCCTGTCTTTTGTTCCCTTCACCCACTGACATACATCTGCGTTCCATCCAAGATCCGTCAGGACACCGAACGTTGTGGCCACGTCACACTCAAGTCTCAATGCACTTGTCCTTGTCTGTGATGACTGGTATATTTTCAGACATTAACCAAGAGACAATTTCTGATCACGAACACTCTGACACGTGTTGCTCGCACATCCAAAGATTTCTGTGAGAGACCTGCCTTGCAGTTGGACTCCAACGGCAATAATTTGTTCCTTTGAAATGTTTCGGAACTTGACAGGTCGACCAGCCCCAGTGTCAAGGCTTCAAAGTGCTCGAAAGCAAGATCTACATCGGGAAAATAGGTTTTCAGAGTCTTTGTGAGGGAGTTGAAGGCGTTCCCGTGTGCCTCCGTATTTGAAGAGTGACCTTGTCACTTTTGACATGTGGATGACGGGTCCCTTCCGTCTCGTGTTTGAAAATCTTTCCAGTTTTGAAAGCTTTTCATCTCCACTGTTGACACAACTCAAACGCGTTTGAAGCCAATCTTGCTCATCCGCAAAGAGGAGCAAATTTATTTTTGCATTGCAGAACAAGACCGGATATTGTTTCCATTGTTTGAATACTTCTGTGTTCGACGCCACAAGCCGGCTCAAAGTCTTCTTTTGTCCTGTGCGTGCAGTTTCCTTCGTTAAACAAGCCCGAACTGCCAGTTCAAAACATGACTTCTGAACTTCAGACGCTCTGGTTGAGTTTCATTGTGTTTCAGTGCCTCAGTCGATTCCATCTTTGGAATCAAGGTCATTCCCTGAATTCCAGAACCTTTCACGTTCCGTTCCTGCTTCACACAGTCGCAAACACAACAGAAAATGGATAAATTTTATATACCATTCGGGCAACGAATTGAGAGAGGTGCTTAACTCTTGGAATCGTCCTCTCCTCTGGGGATCAGGCCATCGGTCGGAATCCTGGATTCGTCTCTGAATCCTCAAGAGAGAAAATGGCGAGCGTAGATGGTTCTGACGCCTCTTCAATCCACCGATGATGGTGCTAAAAATTCTGCACCCAGATAGTTTCCGTCGAAATGACACTGAATCTGGGCTCAAATCCTTCACCACCACTGATTTCAATTTGCCTCACACATCTCAGCCTTTGTTGTGGAGCTTCAGATTTTCCCATCAATTTCCTCCACTGAATGTTACACTTTACAAAGATCAATACTTCCCAGTGGCGGGTGATCAATCAGAGGATACGGAAATTGCTGGTGTATGAACAGAATGTTGGTCTACACAACATGTAAACTCCCGGCCATGTACCTGTCGCTGGGAACCAGGGGACAAACTGCACCACCCAGTCTCGGAGTGAAGCTGTTGAAGTCTGTTTCGCCTTTAGGACAGGTCTTTTCCTTCTTCAAGGCTCTGAGTTGTTGAGTGTGCAGAACCTGAAGCGTTGCAGTTGACACTTCAAAATCTCAAAGTCCATACTATGACTTGATCCCCGGTTGAAAAGGCTCTAAAGAAGCCACAGTGACGAACAATTCAATTGTCTGAGTTCAAATGGTCGTCGTTGTCTGACTCGACGGACAACAAAAGAAGAAGATTTGAGACACACAAAGAACTTCTGTGATTTTCTCCTGTGTGCATGGTTCACATTCGCAGTTAAAAAATATACAAACTCGTTCCATTGCCAGCGCAGTTTTCACATCTCGTAAATGACCATGCAGTTGGCACGAGAACCTACAAGAACCTCCAGCAACGTGGTTCCAACATTTTATCAGAAAGAAGTGCAGATTCTTTGTCATCAGAAAGGATCACAGACACAAAGGACACTGGGTTTCTTGGTGACCAGCATTGTGGCATTTCTCCAGCTTTTTTGCTTCAATTTTGCAGTGTCAAATGCCCGAAGGATCCATGTCAAAGCTGCTGGATCTATTGAGGAGTTGAAGAGGGAAGAGGTGCCAGCGAAGAAACTTACAGCACACCAAATTTGACAGAGCAGTTGCGTGTTGCTGGCGTCAGCAAAGCTCCAAGTCTTGATCGTGTTGATATGGTTGAGGAGTTTGTTGGGTTGCGTGTCTGCATTAAAAATTCAACATGTTTACCGACTCGGACTCACAAGTGCAGTGAATTTGGTTTGGCTGTGTGAATGTGGACCCTGTGTCTCTGAGATATGAGTATCGCCCAAACAATATTTGCAAAGGTTACCATCTTGAGTCCGATCCAAATGGATCAACACACTGAGGTTCTCAAGGTACGGCAGTCGGTTCACCGTGACACAAACTGCCGCAGCACACCCCGCTGAATCCACGACCTAGGAGTGGACTCGACTCTCCTCAGCAGTTGATAGAAATTCCTTCTGCTGACTGCAGATTGAGATTGATCGTTTGAGTCTGCAAGTGTCAATGAGAACCGGCTCCGGACTCTGCAACGAATGTGGTCGAAAAATCACATTGAATAGCTGTCCAAAATTATTGAGTCTCGTACTTACAAACATCACCCACTTTGAAGTTCCCTGGTTGGCGTTGCGGTATTTTGCTGTGTTGGTGTCAAAAGTTCACACGTTTGTTGCCACTGCGCGTTGTTCTCATGGACATCATTCTGGACGGTTGAGTCTGTCTGCAGATTTACATGACAAAAAAAACCCTTGTCAATATTTATGTTGAGGGTTGCTTGGTGGAAATGCAAGGAAATGTGAGGACGAGACAGGACATCTTATTCAAAATGCAAAATCCCAACACTGTCTGACAATAGCGGTTTTCACATTGGTGACGCGCGGTCGTTTTTTTTTACGTCGGCGTCAAACTTTAACATTGAACCCAATGGTGGAATTTTTGATGTCAGCTCAGAAAACGGCCGCGCGTCACCCAATGTGAAAACCCCTATTGTTGCAAAAATTATATACTTCACAAAGTCTGTCCTGTCAGTCAATCCAGACAGAACATTGTTGGACAAAACCAGATTCGTCGATATTTTGGAGTGGCAAGAAGAAAAATTTGCCCAAGTTTGGGACAATTTTCAGTGCACCAAAAGTGTTCTTCTGAAAGTGCTGATCAGGGATTGTCACAATATCCTCCCACCCACCAGCGAATTCATAACTGCGGATGCACGGTGTGGGCAACAGGAAATGAGTGAAGCAGCAGATCGCACGCCCCTTGGATTCTGCACAAAAAGCATGAAACATCTTCGATCAGAGTTTTCATTTCAAAGTCCCCTCCCTGCGGCCACGGTCGTTCGTCTCTGGCTGCACACGATTCACTCTGACACTCACCATCAAAAGACGCACCGTTCATTCCTTCAGGGAAATGTCTGGCAAAAGCTGGGTGAGACGGTGCAACTACATGTGACGCACGCAATCTCTGCTTACCAAACCTTGATTGCAGTTTTGTGTCAAACGAAAAGTGGAGATCGAACGGGAAATCATTTGTCAACCTCCACCTCCAGTGCCTCTCTGAATTTCTGTTGACGCAAGAGCTCTGGATGTCGTGCTGGACAATTGCACAGATCGAGGCGTTGGAGATGTGAGATGACCTGAACTTGAGGCTGTCGGTGCGCTGTGCGTGTCAATCAGCGACCACTGCAGGCCGTGTGCATCGAGGCAGGCTGCCTGTGCGGTGAGTCCATCCAGGACTTGTATTGCTCAAGGCGGTCGGGTTTACAGACTGATAACGCGTGAACGCGTCGTCACACTCCCTACTTGCCAACCCACACGAAAACCTGCGCCCCGGCAACGAGCGACAAACTGAGTGGCCTTTCTTGGTTATTTCCGCTGGGAAGATGGAACTTGTTTTGCATCTTGCTGTTTTGTACTGTCTGAAAGAAACTGCGAGTGCTCCCGGGCTGACAAACAAGAACTCCGCAAAGTGTCCGACTTGTGGTCGTGTGAACTTGTGCCATGTGTTTCATGGCATGTGTCACCTGTTTATGAATGTTTCCCCCTGTACTTGTAGACTCCAACTTCGTGCTGGGCAATGCGCAGGCGCACGGACACCCCATCGTCTACTGCTCCGATGGATTCTGCGAACTCACGGGCTTCACCAGGGCGCACGTGAGTATCCAAGACAATCACTCAGAAGATCTTGTCTGTCTCGTTCTGCTGCATCTTTTCGTCTGTTTCTCTGTCCCTTGTTTCTTTGTTCATTTCTATTGTTTGACCGACGGAACGTTTACTTTGACGCGGTGTGAAACCTTTCGAGCGGGGTTTTTACTCGCACCACAAACACGCAACGAGATCACGATGCGAGAGTTCACGGAAGTTTGTTTTTTTTTTCACGACCTTTGCAGAACAATTCTCCTGCTTTCGTTGCCGGCTGTCTGCTTCCAATATACGGCTGAAATAATGTTGACAAGTGTTTGTAATGATTGTGTACAAAAATTGTTGCAATATCAGAACAGACAAAAGTTGTTTTAATTTCAAATCTTTCATGTCTATTTGAAAAAGTTATTCAAGAAACATCTTCTCCTTTAGTGGAATACATGTAATAATCTCTTTACCAATTGTAAAAAATTAAACTTTGCCGTCGAGAGACTTACGGACGACAAAGTTCACACGGGCAAGCTCTCGGAAAGGGTGAACATATCGTGGCAAATGGTGACTCTCTGGTGATGATCAGTAGAGGTTTCGGTTTTTGTTGCTCAGGTCATGTCCAAGAGTTGCGCCTGCAAGTTCCTGTACGGGTCGGAGACGTCCGAGGACGAGAAGGAGAAGATCGAGGACGCGCTCGAGTCGCAGGCCGAACTCAAGACGGAAGTGCTCTTCTACAGGAAGAACGGTCAGTTTCTCTCGTCTGATTCATCCAAACACCACGCATGCTAGGTTCCGTACATTTTTATGTGGATCCTTGCGCATTAAGCTCCTTGTTCATCTACAAAAAAGCAGTAGTAGCAGTGAAAGCGTCTGGAAGGCTGCTGATCTCGACGTCCGTGCAGCGACACAGATGACTTTTGTGGGAGAAGGACCATCAGGAAACAATTACAGTGGCAACTTCTGAATCGCTGCGGACGCTGATGCCCAGCAAGTCTGTGAGAAAACTCCACGCTGGAACATTTCACACCCACAATTTTTTATAGGCTCACACGACAATTATATAAATTAACGCGTTGATAATAAAATAAAAACTCACCTGTACCTGCTGGTTGCGCTGCAGTACATTTCTGTAGCTTCTTTGACATGGCGATCAACCACTGTTGGAAGGCATCCAGGACCCCAGGGTCGTCTGCCAGCAACGAATGGCTCAGAATTCGTTTCAAAGTCTCAGTGTAAAGGCCAGCATAATCCGAAGCCTGATTCTTGAGAATGTTCCGAGTGACGTTTCTGAAGATCAGTTTGGTAATAAGAGCGTCGCTGCTGTGAAACGTGTCCAGTGTCGCCTCCACTTCTTCAGACAGAGAAAGGACTCGGGCTGTTTCGTCCAGATGGTCAGACATCGTTGCCGAAGTTCTTGGGAACGAATTCACGCCAACTATGTACTCAACCCGTTCTCATACTACCACGGAATCCTGAACTGAACAAAAATATTGCTGTGGATCTCCAGGATGATTCCAGCGGACCTAAGAGAGACATTAAGGTTGAATTATTCCCTGCACACCTGCAAACATAACAGTCTCCGAAAATTCACGTCCTGATTCCTCCACGGATGTTGGACCTTCTGACGAGGAGACTATCTCAGTTCAATGAAATACCTGAAGTCGCGCGCAATCACAGACTGAGCTGTCAAGAAACCGACATTTCATCTGCTCGGAAAAGGAAATCACCTCATTGTTTGCGGCTGCCTCTCATGACAAGGACGTGAAACACAATGCATTGGTGTCAGACTCAGATGTCACAGCGGACAGGTTACAGATTGTATGGCTGCAACCAATTGTGCTTCCTTGGATGATCCCCTCTTTCTCAAACACAGACAATTTATTTTGAGTTGAGTCGGTGTTTTATTCTGAAACATACCATTGGCATGCAAATGGCTTTGGGGCACGCCCAAGAGACAAGAGAAATTCAAAACTTGAACAATGATTGTTGGTGTGAGACCAGGCAATGCACAGCCCATCTGGGGCGGACTTGTTCCCCCCCCTTTCCGTTGGTGTTTCTCCCATGGAAACAGACGTTTTCTTTCAGAAAAACAAAGCTGTTGGCAGCAACCAAAACTATGAATCTCTCCCAACAATTTCTGTCAAAAACCACAAACGTGGGGGACTGGACTTATTTTCATCGCATTGTTGCTTTTGACGGTGCAGATGCAAGTTTCTGAGTTCAGAACATCTGCTTCTGAAACTGGTACTGCAGCTCATAGACGTCTGTCCTTGTGCTGCAGAGACACAGAAACTCACTTTTGGTAGTCCTACCACACCTTTTAGCCACCATTGTAGAATGCATTGTGTAACAGTGTGAGTGAGCTTGGGCAATTAGATGTGCCCGTGGAGAGAGGGAGGCTTTATCAGTCCCGCGTTCATTCACTGTGTTCGATTAGCTTTGCATGAGATGGAAGGCATGGTCGGGGAGGTACAAGCTGGAACACTTTCAACAATTTAACGAGGACAAAAAAGAAAGGAGTCCTCCGTTCCTCACGTGATTTTTCTTGACTTTCACGTTTGCGCAAAACGGAGGGCTGACCCTGCAGGACAGTCAGGCAAATTGCTGGATGTTCCTCACAAACAGACTTGCAGCCAGGAAGATTCCCACAAGGATAAAGTTTGCACAAAGCAATCCACACACAAACAACCAAAAAGTCCAAATCTTATCATCAACCCGTCCAGGGTGGCAGTATCTTTGAAGTGAATGAAAGTTTGTTTTGAAACAGCTGATTTGTGACAAATTAAAAGGACACTAGGACGATGTCCTGGTAGCACTCCACCTGCAGCTGTTCCTGTGGAATCAATTATCATTGATTATCACCAATCAGAGTATGAAAACAAACTTTTTGCCACACCCAATGATACTGCTGCAACTCTTGACGCACTACAAACAACATGGGGAAGATCTGCTGCGAAGCCAATAAACCAATTTCAAGGAGTTGCCATTGCACAATGGTCGTCCAAGCTGAAGTAATGTTGAGCATTCCAGAATTACCATGGATCAGATTGACGCTTTTGGAAAAGGCCCAAGCAGGTAAATGTTGTCGAAAACATAACACAGACCACGCTCGTCAACACCGAGGTTCAATAAATACGTCCGCTCCTTTTGTGACGTGCCCCAATTGCCAGATCGGTGACACAGACACCATTTGGTTGCTTATCATTGGTTCTTGACGGCTGATGTGTGCAAATTTGGTTGTCTGTGCCACCGATCTGTCAATTGGGGCACCACACGTGTGAAACTTAAGCCGTGCTGATCCTCGCCAATGACCTGTACTCGTAGCATGACCGCCTTGTCCGTTCCGTCTCTCCTGGTGCGGGTTTGAATCCCCGACGAGTGGAGTCTGATTGCTGCCAGTCCGCGTCCACTTTGCATACAAAAGCGCAGCAATCTTCCCTCCCGCTGGAGTAGCCGTAGAGATCGCCACTCGACAAGTATCTCCAGGGACACAGATTTGTTTGGCGAGAAATCAATTCTTTTTAACTCGAACAGCCGAAACACACACACACACACACACACACACACCATTGGGTCGGGCTTCTGTGGCAAATATATTTATTTATATATATATACACCAATCAAAATCAGTTCAAAATGAGAAAGGCATATCTTTGAAGACATCATTGTGCAAGGATGATCTTTTCCTGGAACTCCACGACCATGTTTGTTGTTGGAGAGCGTTCAAGACAAGCTCAGGGAACGGCGCAATAAAATTGGAGAAGTTAAATTGAACTTAACTGATGGAGGTGGAGAGGAAAGTGCGAGGAAAGGAAGGGAGTGCCTTCGTTCATTCAGGAGCTGCTCAACGTGGAAGCAAAATACACCCACAAGCTCTCGACGAGAAAAATATCCCGACACCAAATTTCAGTGTGCAGTGTCCACGACAAGTTTTTTATTCCTTTCGGTCCGGAACATGTTGATGTTGTTGAAGAGGGTCAGTCTTCTGGTTCGATTGAGATCTTTGTCGCAGCTTGTGCCTGCAGTGGAACCAGGACTGAGGTCAGAGGGGCCAAACATTGGGCACAAAACGTCAACATTGTGAAACACGCAAACGCTCATGTTTGTACGTGTGACGTAAAATTAGATCTAAAGTTGTAAATTCATTTTGTCCAGACGTACAGGGCCCATGGCCCATGGGTTCCTTCCATGGATCACCAGAGGGTGCGAGTCCGTTGGTGTCCAGCTGAATCCGAGTTGAAATTTCGGTGAAGACATTGTACTGAATCCACAAAAGACGAAGAGTCCAACGAAGACAACAGTTGCAGAATCCAGATCCCTCGGGCTGTTGTTGATGATGTTGATGTTATTCTTCTGTGTGGACACAGGGGAGATTAGTTATGATGGATGGGTGATAACGAGACTCTGCCGGAAGTAGATAAAGCAAGATGGCCGCCACGACCGGAAATGAGATGTGATGGGAGATGGAACGGAATTTTGGTCCACTGTCAAAACAGCGCCCCCTTCTGTCAGATACTTCATGGGTGTCGATGAGATGGAACGCGTTATGGTGACTCTGTATGTCTTGGTCACCAGAACAAGAACACCTTGTCGGTGTGGACACGCGCCTGTACTGAAAATTTGTGTGTGCTGAGGGGGACCATCACCGATTTTTGGAGGCACCATTCAAAAAGCCGCAAACAACTCCTCATGCCCTCCACACAGAAGTTTTGAGCTACATAATTCATCAAACAATTCGCTAGAAAATACTCCCACAAATAACCTCAGGTCTGTGCACATCTTTTCAGAGTGATTCTGCTCCAATCCTAAGAATCAATTCAAAGACCAGTACCACGACCCACAGAGAACAACGTAGAGTGGAAAAAGAAAAAGAAGAGGAAATCAGGTCCACCTCGAGATTTATAAAATGTTCAGCGCTTTCTTGAAATGTAATCTTCCTTGTTCATCAGAGCCAGTGGAAGGCCCGTGGGGCTGTTTGTTCCGTTTGTCGAAATGAGCGATTTTTAAATTTTCAAGACGCGTGTTTGATCAATTCGAGGCAAACTAAACTCCACCTTTTCCGAGGAAACAGAGACGAAGCTTTTTTGGCTGCTTCATGTGGATACAGCGCTGCACAGTGAGAGCGCTAAGAGCGTAATGAGCTACACGCTTCTTCCATTCACATTGTCATCCACTTCCCCACAGGGATCATATTCCCCTGGGAGAGATGAATGTTGAGCACCGTCCACACGCGTCCAGCTCTAACACTCCAAATAAAGCCCACGGTACGTTTCTCCAAAACCCTCGAGTTGAAACACAGCACTCGATGCGGACGCACTCAGCGTGGGCTGAGTTTGTTTCATCAATCTCCATACATCTGGTGCAAAGAATTTCTTTGTTCAACAGCGGATCCGGCCCCCAAGGGCTGTGTCCAGAAAAGTTGTCCACAGTTATGGGGTTCTGGATGGTAAAATGACTCCGAAGAAAGAGAAAAGTTCAAATTTCTAAGTGGCCAAACAGCGTGATGCTTGCAGTGTGTAGCTGACAATTCTGTTTGAGATGACAGGGTTCTCACACTGTACAAAACTGGTTCCTGACAAATCACACAACGACTTTCTGAGACCTTTGGTCGAGAAAAGAGTTGTGTGGTTGAACAGGAATCTTTTTTTTTTTTAGTGTGAGAACCCATTTCCACCACGATGCAAGAACATACAGGTTTTGTGATCTCAAAGTTGTTCTCCACATAGATCGCGCAGGTGTAATCCTTGGTTTTCAGTGGAAATTGATTGTCTGTGTCACTGAGCTGAGAAAATGAGGTAGAGACAATCACCCAATACCGGACCACCCCACTTTTTTTGACAAGTTTCAACCAAATGAAAAAAATTCTTCTTTTTATTTGATTCCAAA
>JAAUXT010137932.1_pt1 | contig 74584 bp, 68 predicted proteins | sample 7278171 | NCBI WGS metagenome assembly JAAUXT01 (sample SAMN14350112, study PRJNA611818) | marine sediment metagenome | isolation source: surface marine sediment (1.8m) | place: French Polynesia: Moorea | collected 2018-08
CTTCCGCGACCATCAGGGTTCCCGCCTCGGAACTTCTTGTGCTTTTCTGTTTTCATTTTGCTTGTGCAAGGCGCCATCGTGAGGTTTGAAGTTGTTACTCGTACTCGTGAGGCACACAGACCAGTCCAGCTCCACATTCAATAAAAGGCCAATTCCTGGAAATCATCGATCCAGACATGTGTCATGCAGTGTTGCCACTAAGATGTTTATGGCTTCGACATGGCATGTTTTCTGCTTTTTCCGTTGGCACAGGCACACACTGATCCGGATAAGCCAGGATTAATGTTGAAGTGGAGCTGTTCGCAGCTGTGGATACAAAGATCAGAGCGTTCGCCTCCACCAGGCAAGATTTTTCCACGGGTTGGATCAGCATGCACCTTGGCAGCTGCTGCACTCGTGCATCAATGTGCCTCATTCATTCACGCACCTGTCAAACGTTTTTGGCGAAACTTCATTCATTTTAAATGAAGCTGGAAGCTCAATGAGGACATCCACAGTTCATATCTCACCTGGTGAAGCCTTTTGAGGAATTTTGCACTCAATTCGCAGACACAACATGTTCGTTGCTGTTCTATTTTTAGCTCTTAACAGAATCCTTTTGCATCCCTCTGTCTGCATCTCTTTTATTCAAACCTTCCCTCAATTCCCCGCTCCCAAATTTAACGTGAAGAATGCCAAGCTGGTCATGCTTACTCTGATCTCCAACTGCCCGCTTCTTAATCCCAAAATTGGCAGTTATCCGCTCTAATTTCCTTTCAAAAATTTCCACCGTGTTTCACTTCTCCTGCAGCACACCAGCAAATGCGTGGATAGTGGAGCGATCAGTCAGACTCTGAGGGAGAGGACAACGCCCCCTGATTCGTGGAGGCTTGGTTTGAGCTTCTTACACTTGTATGTCCAACTTTGGGAGATAGTTCAGTAAATAAGTTATCATAAAGTATTTTTCAATGCTTCTTGTCAGTTTCTGTGGCATGCTAAAGAATTACTTCCAAATAAAGCCGACAATGGAATATTCCATGCTCCCTCCCCAAGCCAATGCCACCATGCGTTCATCACGTGCCGAGCACATGTAAACAGACAAATGTTTCGTCCAATATTTCGCTTGTACTCCAACCAAGGTAAAATTGAGCCCTCACATCAGGAAGCACAAAAATTATTGCACTTCACAACTATCATATTCTGTGACAAAACATTCCCAGTAACAAATAAATATCACAAAAATTTTACATAGTGTGCTTACTAGCCATTCAGCAAGAATTGCACTACGCGGCGCCTCAGGTTGCAGGAGCGGCGTGGAAAGAAAAATGGCGGCGCAACATTTTCGAGTTTGATATTCCTTTACCTGAGGGACAATAACGCTCAACGCATTCGATGTGAATGCGAGATTTTTAAACACACCGTGACAAAATCTCGTCGTGGTCCTCCAGAAGCAACAAAATCTGCAGTAAATTCACATCAGAGGCGGCGACATGGCGGACGCCGGGTTCTTCAAGGCAAGTCTGAAAAAATGTGTTTTCTCACAGAACAAAGTCTGGATTCAACGCGCACGTTTCTGTTTGTATTCAAGAGTTAACGTACTTCAGAATCTATTTCTTGTGTCCTGCTCATTCTTCCCATAGCCAGAAACATTCAAAAGTTGCATTTTGACATTGCCCAGTTCTGCACATGATGTGACATCACAAAATTGATCGATGTGAAGCTCGATCTCCACGGTGTTTCCTGGGAACCCCAAATTTATTTACCACCCACTTTGCGCAACAGCGAGTTGGTCATGAAGGTACCACACCAACAAGGTAACGCGACTGCTCTTACGAAGGACAGTCTTCTTGCAGGGCACAACAGCCGACCAAGACAACAGGTTCACGGACAAGAAGAAGAAACTGATGAAGCAGATGAAGTTTGCGGATATTCTGGACAAGAAGGTCAGACCTGTTCGGGTTGTTGTATGTCACCACCGATTCCCTTGTGTTGGGCTGATTGATAACTCTGGTGCTTTCTGGTTTTGGCAGATTGACATGAGCAAAGTGAACCTGGAGACCATCAAGCCGTGGATCACCACGAGACTCACCCAGCTGCTTGGATTTGAAGATGACGTTGTCACCGAATTCACATTCAATCAGCTTGAAGAGCGGGTAAGGGCCTTTCTGGGTGTGTGGATGGTTTCAATGCAAATGTGTTCTGCTTTGGTTTATTTGTAGGAGACAAAGCAGGGATCAAGTGAAGAAAGTATTGAAAATTTGAAACGTTTTGCAAACTCTCCTGCAGAGTGCGAATAATGTAGCAGCAGTAAAATCGTTGAAACCCAAGACGGGATTGTAACTTATACTGTGACTGTATCCTCTCACAACTAGAGCAAAATCAAAATACAACCCCCATGAAAACTGTCAAGCCTGCAGACATTGAAAGGGCTGAGCACAACGCACCCTCACTTGCGCCGTATTAGGCATGAGACACCGACAGGATCTACACATTGTCTGGCATGGTGTGTATTCACAATCTCATTCCTTCTCGTGTCTTCGTCTCTTGCCACTCTGCATCTGCAAAAGAAGAAAATTGAAAGTGAAATTATGCCCCCAAATCGTGCCGTCACACGTCATGCGTTCCATTCCACAAAGTTTTCGGGAACAAATTTGATTGTGTACGAGGCTTCAGTGTTGTCTTCTGTGGATTTCTTTGCCCCTTTTTGTCAATCGAAGTGACTTTCAGAGCTTTCAGCAAGCGGCGCCAGTGGAACACAGCATCGTGCGAAAGAAATTGCACTCTAATGTCTGTTCTTTCTATCTTCATGGAGTGGGGTTTGTTGGGGGGTGGGGATGGCGGCGAAAAGTAACTGAAACAGACAGGAACGTTTTCTTGCAAAAGGTTTTGAATAAATTTTGCCAAGTTGTCATTCTCTAAAAAGTTGTTTTCCTTTTCAGATCACACTTGGAGGGTTTTGCACGTTGAAGACGAACTAAAATCGTTTAGTTTTTGCCAGAACTGAGTGTAAAGAGGAGATCGAGAAAGTTATCGTATGATTTTCACAGTAATTTTGTTTCTGAGCAAAATCCGACGATGCCGAAACAGACAATTGGATGTTGGCAAAAGCAATTGGCATTGTATGAACATTTGGAGTCCGCTTTGTTTGGGGTGGAGGGAAACACAGAAATTTCTGCAAAAGGAAAAAAAAAAAATTGCCGCACTGTAGGATTGGTCGGACTCCAAGTGTTGATCTCATTTGGGTGGTGGGGATCGCAGTCGGTGCTCCGGATGTAATGCGCGTTGCCTTCCCCGTTCTCTTGCAGTTTCCGGACGGGAAGGACATGCAGATCAACATGACTGGCTTCCTGAACCAGAAGAACGCGCGCACCTTCATCTCGGAGCTCTGGGAACTGCTTAGCAGCGCCATGGAGAACATCGGGGGCATTCCCGCCAAGTTCGTCGAGGAGAAGAAGCAAGAAATCCGGCGCAAACAGGTCCGTTCGTTGCGTCCTTTCACAACTGGTGACAAGATTTCGTTGCCGGGACGTCCCAATTGTGTTGCTGAATGCAACCAACAACACTCAACGAGGCGGATGCTTCTGGCATGACTTGATTTCAAACAGCCGTGTGTTTTCAACAAAATAACATGTTTTCAGGCTGAACACGACCGAATCCAAGAGAACCTGAGGAAGAAAGAGGGCGAAATCAACGAGATTGTAAACGCCGGTCGCAAAGAGGCGGAGCGCAAGGACAAGGGAGACAGGTCAGCGAGACACCAATTTCCACCAACCAGCGGAGGCCTTGGGTTGACATCAAGTGAACAGCAGATGGAGATCAGTTGTCATGAAGTGAGACCAAAAATTGGTCACCTCTGTGTCTTGTCTGCAGTTCAGTCGAGAATTGCAGCAAGCGCAGAATTTTCAGGTCCTTTGTTGTTTGGGCGTCAGCCATGTGCGATATGGCGTGACGCTAGTTGGACCAGGCGCCTGAAGGATTGTCTTGACGAGCAGGTCCAGGTCTCCGAGTCACCGGCGCCGGCGTTCCGAGCGGGACCGCAAGGACCGCGAGAAGAGTCCGTCCAAGTCGCCGCGCCTGCGCCCGTCCCCGGGCCCCGGTGGGGACGGTGACGCCGCCGAGAAAAAGCCTGCTGCCGCAGAGGAGACGGAGGTGAAGCCCGAGCCTGCAGCCGAGAACGGAAAAGTTGAAGAGCAGCCGACAGTGGTGACGTATGTTTGCACATTTGGCCTTCCACTGAGAAAAATTTTGGTGTCCGTGTGTGGCAGAAAAGGGGACAGCACAAAAACAACTGCTCTTCTGATTTTCCAGCGAGGAAGCTGAGGTGAAGAAAGAAGAAGAACCAGCGGAGACGAAGCCCGTTGAGGAGAAGGTCTTGGAAAAGAAAGAGGAAGTCAAGGAGACGGACAAGAAGGACAAGGAGAAGAGTCGCAGCAGCCGAAGGGGCCGGTCGCGATCCAGATCAGGGGACCGACATCGCAGAAGGTGAATGGAACAATTTTCACTGTCTCTGCTAAAATAATATTCTGGCACTTTGCACTTCTTCGGTGTCTGTGCAATTCAAATTGAGCTTCAAAGCAAGCTCGACAGAACAGGCTCCAAACAGCAACATTTCTTTTGAAATATTCACACTTTCAGGTCACCTCGGCGTTCTCGTTCCCCACGACGGCGCTACTCACCCCGACGGCGCTCACGGTCGCCGAGGCGTCGCTCACCGCGGAGATACGGTCGGCGGAGTCCGTCCCCGCGGCGCCGCTCCCCGTTCCCCCGCATGAGGCGGCGTCGCCGCTCCTCCTCCCCGCGTAGACGCTCCGTCAGCCCCGTCAGGAAATCACCGCCACGCAAGAGGTGAAGATTTTGTCGCTGTGTAAGAAGGTCACTTCCAGTTGCGAGAAGCCTTTCCGTTGTTGTCACCAAACACCAAACTGGTTATGCGGACATAAAAATACCGCAGTTTCTTCTGATCGTGATTTTTATCGCTGAGAGACAAACCAAAACAAACTGGAACGGGGAAAAGAGGGAATTGACAGGAAAGTTCAACAACGTGTTGATTTTCCTGTTGAACAGGAAGAGTCGCTCGGCGTCCGAGTCGGGGTCAGACAGCGGGTCGGGGTCGGACGCCGCGTCCCCTGCGCGCGACGTCAGGAAAATCTCTCTGGGCGGCGGGTCGCCCGAGGCGAACGGGGAGAACGCCGCCGCGAAGGGGGCGCCACCTCAGAAGCGCCGTCAGTACCGCACCCGCGCCGACTCGAACAGCTCGTCCGAAGAGGACGAACCGCCTGCCAAACCAAGTGAGATTTCTTGCACACGTGTGTTGCGATTGTGTTTGAGCTCATTTCACATCCAACGTAAGGACACTTTTGGAGTCGTGTTTGACTCGTTTGTTGGCATAGTTTTCTTTGCTGTTCACAGAGGAAGAGAAGGCGAGGCGAGACTCCTCGCCCAAGCGACGGCGCTCTCCGTCTCCCCGACGCAGAAGAAGTCGGTCACCACGAGGTGGCAGGTCAGTTTTCTCTTTCTCCTCCTGTCAACATGGTTTATGCTCCACAAAATGTGCTTGTTTCAAGCGGTTCTTCGATTGTCGTGTGCAAGCTTCAGCGACCTTGTTTCCCGCAGGTACCGATCCCCGGGTCGGAAGCGAAGTCCTCCGCGGCGCCGGTCCCCGTCACCACCGCCGCGCCGCCGCCGCTCGCCGTCCCCGCGCCGCCGCCGCAGGACGCCGTCGCCCCCGCTCCGCAGAAGACGTTCCCCAAGTCCTCAGAGGTGAGCACAGTGCACGCCTGGGGAATTCAGTCTTCTGGCGCCGGCGTGCTGGATTGACAGTTTTCTTGATGTCACTTTCATCTTTTGACGTTGCTCATTGGGGAAACATAACCCTCATTGGATGCATAGGGCAACTTGAATCGGAACCTTGAACACAATTCGCGAACATTTCAGAAGACGACGTTCCCCATCTCCTCGGAAGTCTCGACGCTCCCCGTCTCCTGCGCCTGTTCGGCGGCGTCGCTCGCCGTCACCGGAACCGGCTCCGCAGCGCCGCCGGAGCCCCAGCGCCTCCCCGCCACCGCCGCCCGCCCGGCGCAACCGGTCCTCCTCCAACTCCCCCTCACCCAGCCGCGACCGCATTCGAAGGAAGAAGCAAAGGTATGCGCCAGAAAACACCAAATCTCTGTTGGCCAATTTCAAACAACGAGTTCAGGCCATGTTTCGACAGTCCCAAATGTCAATATGCACCACAAAAAGGGGCCCTGGAAATGAGCTTGTGACACACTACACGTTTGCGCTATGTTCGGTCTTGTAAATTTTCAGGTCAGCAAGCCCGCCTCGTCATCAGAAGCAGCAGCAGCGACAGAGATCTCCCAGTGCGTCCGGCTCAGACTCATCCTCGGGGTCGTCATCAGAGGACGAAGGATCCCCGCCACCTCCGCCACCGCCCAAGCGCAAGAAAACGCGAACGCCATCGGCGTCTCCACCTCCGGCACAGAAACCGCGCAGGAAGAGACCGTCGCGCAGTCCGACGCCTCCGCCGCCGCCGCAGAGGAAAAAGCGCGTCAGCAAGTCCCCACCTCCGAGCAAAAGAAACAAGTCTTCGAGCGAATCGCCTCCGCCGGAGCCTGCTCGACGCCGCAAGTCGCGGAGTGTGACGCCGCCGCCGCCGGCGAAATCGCGCAGGGAGCGGGTGGACTCGTCGCCTCCCGCCGGGAAGAGGAGGAGATCCCCGAGCAGGTCCCCGGTGCCGCCGCCGCCGCCGCCAGCCCGGGAATCGCGCAGACAGAGACACGCCAGCGACTCTCCGCCGCCGCCGGTGAGCAAGCGGTCGTCCGGCCGCGCCTCGCCCCCTCCACCGCCCAGGCGCAAACGGTCTCCGAGCGAGTCTCCCTCTCCTGACCGGGCCGAGGAGGAGAACCGCTCCTCCAGCGGCTCGCCGTCCCCGCCGCCGCCTCCGAGGCGCAAATCCAAACCTGACTCCTCCCCCGGTAGCGCCAAGAAGACCCGGCGTCGCGAAGAGTCGGAGTCACCGCCGCCTCCACCCCCGCCGCCGCAGCGGAAGTCACGTGGCTCCGACGATCGGAGCAGCAGCCGCCGGAAGCGTAGTCCGAGCGCCTCGCCTCCGCCACGGGCCAAGCCGAAGCGAGACCGATCCGAGTCCGAGGAGCGGCGTCCGTCGCGATCCAAGCAGGACAGCATCGCCGCCGAGGAGCGACGCGGCTCAAAGAGGCGGGAATCCGGCGTCAGGTGATTGATCCTGAATTAGATCAAATGCGTGTCTGAATTTCCCAGGACGGTTCCTCCGAGTTTTCTGAAGTATTTTGGTGTTTCATGGAGTTTGTTCACGTATAAATTCACGCAGGGGGTCACCGGAAAGAAGTCCCGGTCGAGGATCGAAGCGCTCCCAACAGAGGACATCGTCTCCGCCGCCGGCGCGGAAGCAGAGGAAGGCGCGATCCAGCAGCGAGTCTTCAGCCGAGCCCGAACCGGAGCCCAAATCCGTGGAGAAGCAGCAGCGACGCAGGAACAGGTCGGTTGCGTCGTGGGGTGCGAAAAGAAATTCTTGCGTTTTGGAGTTGCTGTCAGATTGGCTCCATATTCACTCCGGCGATGTGTTGTGTTTCAGGTCAGAGTCTGGGTCCCCAGAGAGGCCTCCATCTTCCCGACGCAAATCAAAGCGGGAGTCGCGGTCGGCTTCGCCTCCACCACCGCCTCCGTCGAAACAACCCAAACTGACGCGAGGGCGCACCCGCTCGGACTCCAGGTCCCCAGACCGGCGACGCCCGTCCAAGACGCGAGTCGAGGCGGAGAGCCCGCCGCCGCCGCCGCCCGCGCGCAAAACTCACTCGCGCGAGCGCAGGTTCGAGGAACCGGAAGTGAAAGCTAAAACGAAGCGGTCACGGTCCGTGACGCCGCCGTCGCCGTCGCCGCCGCCCGTCAGAAAACGCTCACCGAGCCCGGTGGAGCAGGACGAGGACGACGAGATGCCGAAGAAAAAGGTCAAGAAGGACGAGCCCAACTTGAGTGGGTCAGAGGTCAGTGAGAAGTTTGCAGGTTTTTTGCGTGTGTTGTCAGTGAGGTAGTTTCACAAGCCAAAATGTGCTTGACACGCTCAGAAGTAGTGCCATTTGGTGTCATCGTTGAAGGTTTCGATGCTGATTTTTTTCGGTGGATATAGAGATAAAATTTGTGCTGTTTTCATCGCATCATCATTATTTGTCTCCGCAGGCGGAATCGGAAGAAACAAAGAAGCGAAGGAAGAAAAAAGAGAAGAAGCTGAAGAAGGAAAAGAAGCAAAAGAAACACAAAAAGCACAAACACAAGAAAGCCAGGAATGAAGATGTAAGTGTCTGTATTGTCTTCCGTATACTTTCGACAAGTCCAATCACTTTTCGTCGCGCACGCCAGAAGCCAAGGTTTTCTGCGTGCCTTTCTCGTGTGAAGTGGTAGGATAGCAAACTTATCGCCCCCTATTCGATCAAGAAATTTACGGCTCACTGGTTGCTCCATCTTCAGGCGTCGGACAGTGAAGGCGACGGGGAAGGGAATCTCGCGCTCGACGAGCTGGAGCGGAAGCTGCGCGAGAAGGCGCTCAAGTCGATGCATTCGCGCAGCCAGACGCACGGCTCGCCGCCGAGCAGCGAGTGAGGAGGACCTCACATCGCAGGGGAAAGTTTGCCAACAAAGGTGTCGGTTGCCAGAACCCTGTTTGGCGTTCGAACCGAACTGCTGAAACACCGCGTCGCAGGAAGTGAGAAGAAAACTCCATTCGCATTTAGAGATTTGGGTCACGCAGGCAAGACGCGCATTGACGCCCCTCGCGGTGCCGTATCTCAATGTGCGTTGTCAGCATTTGCTTCAAAGGATGGACCGACTGTTGTGCTCAGAGGTGTTGGCGAGAAAGTTGCGCCATTTATGGCAAACTATGAATAGGTCTGGCGCAACCAGGTGCACGTTCTGTGCAATAATCTTGAATAGTCGTTGAGTTCATTCACAAAAAAAGTTTTTTGTCAAATCGTGAAAAGTGCAAGTCAGTGCTGTCACTTCACTGGATCACGTTTGTCATTGTGATACAGTGTAAATATGTGAAAGAATAAAGCGACACACAACTCGAACTTTCATCATTTGTTGACATGAATTTCATTGCAGCGAAACAATCTGAGATTTGGCATTCAGCAATATCTGCGAATTTTGCTGTCGAAGTTGTGATGCCAGATGTGTGTGCAGATTCCACGACTCAGTTTTCTGAAAAGACAACAGTTGCACTTCTCCAACTGCGATCGGATGCAAAGGTAGCTGTGTTTGACTTCGGCAACACCGTTCATATTTGACAAGGGAGGTGCGGTTTTGCACTTGCCTCTATTTTGTGCTGACGGCTCACAATTCTGATGAGTGACAGAGCTGCATCTTTGAATCTTCGTTCTGAATGGTCAACTTCACGCAAACCAGAGATGTACTCGAGGCAAAGACTCCTGCAAAGCAAGGCAATTCGTCAGGCCGAAACAAAAACGTCAAAAGCTTCATCACTTGCAGCTTCCCTGAAAACGTGCGTACCTGGCATCAGCAGTGGAAATCAAAATGGCAACTGCAACATTCAAAGCCCAAGAAAATCCGTTTTCATCAACTGATAATCCTCTGAAATTGCAAAAAGTTCACGAGTTGTTGAGTTCGAGGAAGTCATACCCACAAAGCAGACTGAGCCAACAAAGCAACCGTGCGCTCTGAGCCCACCAAACCAACTTCACGAAACTTCGCACAACACTTTGTTTTGCAATCATTCCACATGGGAGATTTGACCGCAAAATTGACGGAAAGTGAATTTTTTGCTCACCTGATGAGATCATGTTGCTCCAAAAGTGACATTTTGTTGGCATAAAATGAAAAATTTTGCAATTTATCCAAGCAATTCAAATCATCTGAAATTGAGAACAAGCATTGAAGGAGGCCGAATGCATTCGACATGACAAGGTCAATCCGAATTCGGTGAAGCTGCAGCAAAACCTCGGCCAACTTTCACTGCGTTGTGGTGATTGTGAGGAAGGATGAAGCCATATTCCAGCAGAAGTTTGGCATTGTCGTGCGGTCCATAAGAAATGAAGGCTTGATCTCCCTTTCCGTATGGTATTTCTGTCACAATGTTGAAGCTGTTGCTCGTTCCGTCGAAACCAGCTTTCACCTGAAAAACAACAAAACTTGCGTGCATTCAGGAAATACCGATTGTGCAAAAACGAACAACACACACAATCTCGCCAACAACCAACATGTGCTTCACCTGAGCCTGTGCGGAGTGATTCAACATGTCGAGGAAAGGCGCCAGCGCGAAGTGATCCGCCTCAGACTGGCACACGTGTTCCGAGGCGGGCTGCTCCAGGAACACACACCTCGTGTTCACAGCACTCCACGCCCAAACATACTTCTGTAGGTCCATGACTCCTATAAACTCAGGGTAACTTACCTCGATGTCTGACACCAACCTGAAGCACAAAATGACCGTGCTGTTAGCAGTGCCTTCAAATTCGTAAAACTTGACAGAAAACTTTGTTCAATCGCCACAAACCTCGACATGTCAGCAAACGACGTTTCAACTTCCTTCACCAGAGAAAGGGCTTTCTCCTTCATGTCATCGGGCAACCAAGAAATTTCATCTCTCGTCCAATTGACGACGCTGGAGTAACTGACTGGAAGCGTGTTGATGTAGCGGCACCATTCGGAAGAGGCGCCGCGGTGCCTCTCATACACAAGAAATGCACACAGCAGCTGTCGAGGGGTGGGTCTGTGTTGATGTCTGAAGCAAAAACAAAACTGCTTTGGAGCGTGACACCTGAAGTCAAACTGGAATCAGAGACAGATTGTTAACCAGCCAATATTTCCTCAGTGGACAGACCGACCTTCTGACAACAGACCCAATGAAGGACTTCAGGACAGTCGTGGTCGTCAGCAAAAGTTCTTTCGGGACTGAAAGGACGGGATCTCCTGCCTTGATCTTCTTCCTGCACCGCAAGCCTCTTCCAGTGTCTACAATTGTGTGGTAGGGAGTTCGATTCCTCTGTGTGTGTGTGTGTGTGTGTGTGTGTGTGTGTGTGTGTGTGTCTGTCTGTCTGTCTGTCTGTCTGTCTGTCTGTCTGTCTGTTGCTGATCTGGTCAGGCACTTGAGAACAGGTGTCAGTGCATTTTCTGTCTGCTTTAGGCCCAAACCAGGACACGGATGGCACGGCGTCAGACTGAAATATCGCTCACCCTGGAAGTTGTACAGTTGCAGATGAGGACATTTGAAGCCTTTAAATGTCATCCATCTGAGTAACTGAATTGAATGTTCATCAAACACTGTGTTTGTAACTGTTGATATCTTTCTTTTACGGCGCTGTCTTCCAGTTTTACCAAGTTTTCTCATTTTCCATCTCCACAAAGCGTGCGCAAAAACTCCCCCTGACCACTCAGACACGCGCCGTTCTGAGACGCAAATAACCATAGCGCATTTGCGGTTCTTTTGTCATTTGCTTGGCCAACGAATTCTTTTCGTGACAAACAGAAAAATAGTGTTACACTGATGGCATGACAATTTTTATTGAGCCAGCAACTTGCCTCAATACATTTGTTGTTCTAGATTCCATACAATGATCTACGGAGTTGATCTCTTTGTACAGCGACGGTGGTCCTTTCGTTTCAAGGTTCCTTCAGTCAATTTTCAACCGGTTCTTTTGTTTTATGCAGATGTGGTTGTGCGAACGAACACAATCTATTTTCCTACCGAAAACTTTGGAACTAGTTCTCTGGTCAATGGAAGGCTATTTTTGAACTGATCGCGTTCCTACCACAGCTGCACCGCCAACTGTCTTTCTGTACACAACTGAACATCCACACTTTCAACCACAGCTAAAACTCGTGCACACACATTGACTTCATGATTCTTGACAGACTTGAAAATAAACCTATGCAGTTTGTAACGCACGTAAACGTCTCGTGGAATCTCTCAATTCAATGATGTGCAAAAAAATGTTTGTGAAACGACAGAAAAACTATCAGCTGTATTTTTTAACACAAAAAGACAGTCTGGAGCACAACCAGGCGTAGAAAACACGCAAACAAACCAAAAAACAGTTGGGTTGCACTGTACTGAAGGTGTTCCCATGTCGCACTCGCATTCTGTTTGAGATGATCACCACTCTGCATCAGTTCTACGTTGAGCTCTACTTCGTACGCTTCCGAGATTTGAAGACATCAACAACACGCAGAACAGTTGGAAAGTTGGTCACTGCTCAGTCTCTACCAGTGAGAAGAAATTTGTACAAGGAATTTGTTTTGTTAATTGATCAAGAATGTGAACACTGCAGTCGAGCATCTGTGTGGCAATACTGTACATGTTTATCAGGTACAACAATGTACATGAAATAAACATTGCTCATCATTAGTGGATCACAGTGCCAGAAAACAAACTTAACCGTACTTTCTTACTTCACATCGATATGTAAAAAATGCAAACAAGTTGATATGAAATCAAACTTCAAACAGGCGTCATCTGGCAAAATAAGGTCGACTTGAAAATAAGCGGACGAGACCCGATGACGGTTGACTTTGTAGCACAAGTTTTTCTTCACACTGTGGCCACACACGCCTGCATTTCTAAAAGAAACACTTTCAAGCATCATTTGCACTTTGAAATCGACTGAGCGACGACAAGACCAAAAGCGAGACAATCCTCTGCGTGGAATGTCTATCTGACTTGTAGAGGTCTCCGAGGGCCTCTCTATCTCTATTTACAAACCAAACAATCGCGACAAATTGTTGATTTTCTGCGGTTCATCCTCATCGCCGCTTCGCACAGAACAAAGAGTTAGTGTCAGTGATGTCCACAAAGAAAGAACCGGGTTCACCAAGGCAAACTCTCGGGCTATCCTGGCCCATGTAACTGGAATGGTGACAATGAGTCAACTCGTTGGACAGTGAACTTAGGTTCCTCGATTTAACAACCTTCAGTTTCCAAGCTTCTCATTGCGGGAAATGCGAGTTGGGGAAATGTGAAGAAATAGGAACTGAAATTTTACTTTCCAAACTCATATCGGCAATTTGATTGTTTCTTCGCAGTTCCATTCAGACAATGAACTTCAGTATAAATCCAGTTTCTTAAAACTTAACAACCCTGAGTGAACTCAGTCGTCGACACATAAATGTTCTCAGTATTGCACTTGTGAAAACCAGTACAGTTTTGCCACTTCTCTCCCCCTTTTGACGCTGTGTTATTTTTTCACCCGGTGAAACTTGCATACAGAAAGGAAGGTAGATCTACTGCGGTAGACACCACTAACATATCACAATTCTCTTCTCTGTTGACCAGTGTGTTTCTCATCGAAAACAGACTTTGAAACAACAGCCACGGTAGCTGAAAGTCACTGCTGTATGTACACCAGTCCTACTTCATCTGTACAGTGGCGACGCATTACTGGCCGAACACGCGGCTTCTCCGCACGCTGTGAAGCTTGTCGCCTTTTGATCTGCAGAGAAAAGAAAAACGTTTTCATGAAGGTGGCACAAACACTGACTGGGAACCAGGATATAACTGTGTTGTTTGACATCACGGTTGGAACACGAGAGATACAAACGCAAGAATAAATACATGTTTGACTCAAGCAATTCACCACCAAAGTATTTGCGAGTGAAAGAAAAGTACTCACGAGTGAGAGATGAGACGACGAGTCTCACAAAGCACCGAACGGATCAGGGGAGGTTTGAGGAGCGGCGGGCCGGGGCTGCTGTGCGAACCCCATCTGCTGCTGAGGCATCCCGTACCCCATACCCGGCTGTTGAGGCATACCCATTCCCATCTGAGGAGCCATACCCTGCAAAGCAAAAGGACATAATGCTGAACAAGCGATCAATTTGGAAATGTTTCAAATGTAAAGGTATTCTTGGTGCCCTTTGCCAAAAATCTCACCGACTTCAAACCACCTAAAAGTGCAAGAACAATTTTAGGCCGTGCAGATACTCTCAGTGTGAAAGGAATTGCTCACCATTGGCTGTTGGAAGCCCCCGACCATCATCGGTTGACCCATCGGCTGCATACCCGGCTGCTGAAAACGAGAGCAAAGATTTAAAATTCCAGGCTGAATCTCTAACATAGAGCATTGGGAAAATTTAACTTTTTTTCAAGAATGCAGACACCAATCGTCGGCCGCGGTGCCTGTTTGCTGCGACACAAGGCCTTTTGTTTTTTCTACAAGCGGATCCTGTGGCAAGTGGATCAAACTGTACAAGCATTTCACAAGCAGTCCTCAGCCGACTTCTCGTTCATTTTTTGTCAAGAGCGAAGTGTGTACCAGCACAGAATTGTCCAAGCCTGTATCTCGTCGCCTGTCAATGATTTTTGCCCAAGCGACTGTCAAACTTCTGAGTTAGTAAGAAGCGAACTTCCCAGCATTGATGGTATTGAAAATGACACAAACCCAGTACGCATTCACCATGTGGTTTGGCTAAATTTGGAAATGAAAAACGACACTGAGACACATCATCATCACCGAGACACACATTTGCGCAAACGGCTCGTTTGAATTTCACAAAAGTATTGGTTCTCTGAACCGTAGCTTCTTCATATCCGAGAGCAAAACCCCGAAAAGATCAGTAAGAGTACGAGGCCCGAACCACAAGTTCGCGTTTCTTTTTCTCGCACCGCTGTCCACCTCGAACAGCTCAAACAGGTCGCATCGGCCTCGTTGACACCTACTGCCACACATTTAGACTGTTCTGGAGCGACTTGCGCACGTGACTCACCATTTGTCCGGGCATCATGCCCGGCTGCGCGAACGGCACGGCTCCGGCCGCCTGCGGACGAGGTGCCTGGAAATTGGTGCCGCCCGTCATCCGCTTCTCCCCCGTCGACACCCACTGGTGGTCCCTGTGAAAACGAGAAACGCACAGTTTAGCGGTTTTCATGCCAGCGGAAAAGTGCCCTTTGTGCAACGTGAGGCTGACACCACAGCAAGAGCTTTGTGCTTCAGCGCCACCGTCCGATCTCCTTTTGAACCATGCGTGACCAGGGTTTTGTGCAGGAACTGTGTTGACGCCTGAAAACTAAACACCCAGTGACTACCAAACACAAGACGACGTACCGTGGTGCGCAGGGTGCGCCATTCCGTTCTGTCCAACTTCTTGGGAAATGGGAGTGCAAAACTCAACCTTTGGGTTCCAAGTGCACATTCCAAGTGGCACCGGTGACACATGGTGCTTTGGCTGCACTCATTTGTGGGTCAAAGAAAACAGGTCTGCATTCCCGGTGCTGGCTGGGCTGAAATTCCTTTGAAGTGCAAACTTCAGTCTTCAAGACTGATGCAAAACCAGAGATCAAAGAGAAATGTCACCCAAGTTGGAGTTGAATCCACTTGTTCTCAGTGAATCTCCGTGTGGGCAGCCACAAAGCAAGCTCGAGACCAGAGACGACCAGACCACTGTGCGTTCGGAGTCCAACAGGACAGGACAAGCCTGAGCACACAACGATGGCAGAAACGTAGTATGTACACCTCATTTCTGGAGTCCAGTTCATCCTTCCTACAGCTAACGAATTGTCTGTTCTTCTGTCCCAGCAAAAAGGTCAACATTTGAATGAAAGTTTTCCCAACCCCTTCCGACGTCAGTCAAAGGTCACAGAATTCATGCAACGTATCACTTTCACTCAAATGTCACTTCATGCGGCCAAAACAAGCACTAAAACTCTCCTAACAAATTCAGGAGGAAACTCTTGGTTCAAAAATATCAAAACGGGGGACTAATTTAACGGAATCCAAACAACGATGCTTTGTAGTAAACACAAAGTTGTTTCGACAGTCGCGGATTCGAACGAGTTTCTCTTCATATGACACTTTCAATTGCTGCTCAAGAGAAAAGTCTGCACGCAAAACATGCCATATGAATGGTAAAAAGTCACATTGCCGAGACCTATGGAAGCACAAGGGCACAAAAACGTGAGCTAAAGTGCATGGAACCTAAAGGTTGGGCCCAATCGACTTACCCAGGCTGAGGAGGTTGAGGCTGGGGCACCATGGGAGTTCTGTGTCCATGCAAAGATACATTCACATGAAATTCCTCCCGCATCCAACCTTGTCTGCACAAAGCTTTCTTCCTCTGTGAATGTGCAGGCATTCATTCCCATTCGTGCAAAATTTGTGATTTTTCGAAGTGACCAAACCCAATGGCAAAATCACAAATGCCCGTCCCAACACAAGCTGTAATTGTCCAATGCCACTTCTTGATTTGTTCTCAACCTCTCTCAGAACTCTTCAGGAATTGTACTCACTTTTTCATCTGATTTCCGTCTCTGCCCATGTTCAGATTTCCTGCTAGCATCGCCATACTGGCGTCAATATCACCCTTGATGAGCTTCTCCTCCTTCTTTGGTTGCATGGCGGCAGGTTGGTTCTGTCCCACCGGGGCCATCACTTCCCCAAAGCCGTCAAAACCTGCAAGCACAAAACATTCAAAATTGTCCACTTTGCCTCGAAAAATATTTTCATTGCAGTTTTCGTGTTATGTTCAGTGGAAAATAGTCTCTTCGATTTTGACCTTTTTGATATGATGCTAGTTTCGTTTTTGGCATTTTGTTTGTCAGAGTCAAAGAGCAGAAACTGTCAAGAACAGAGACAAAACGAAAGACACAATAACACGTCGTTCACTACAAATCATTCCTTCATTCACACTATGGATTTCAGACGATGGTGATGATGATGTTTGCAAAATCATGCCCAACTCATGAGATGATTAACGCATGATTCCACAGAAAAACCAAGCCGTTGGATTTCAACTGCATTTGTGCATTGGGTCAGAAACAAAATGTCTGAAAGGAGGATTCTTCAAAAGAATCGCTACAGATCAGAGCACAAAAAAAATCGACACGAACTTTTTTTGCTAAGCAAAACACGAGTGTCGGAGAAAACGATTTGCTGTCTACAGGGTTGGTGCGGAAACTTTGATGAAAACAGTGACACATGAATGGTACACAACTCTAAAAAAGAACAGTTTCATTTGTTACACAGAGACTGCGATTCGTGTGCATTGCTTACACAGTAAATCAGCTTTGCAAACAATACAACCACGAAAAAATGGTCAAGTCTACAAAACAAAGGCAATACCTATAACAAGAAAAGGTTGACATTAATTTGACATTGAGAAAACGCACAGACAGGTGACTAGAGAGTACCTTGTGCTTTAGCCATCCGTTGATAGGCTACAAGAGAAATCAAAGTGTTAATGGTGACAAAATTCTAAACATGATCCATCTGAAACCAGAAATATTGTCAACGTTATTCGAAAGCAGTGCTACACACTGCAAACTGTTCACGTGAAAAGTGGACGAACAGACCTGGGCTGCCGGGCACAGGCGGAGCCATGCCGATTCCATATTTAGCTGCGTTGGAAAAACAACACACATCATTGATTAGCATCTAAGTATTGTGGAAATGGTTTCAATCTCACCTTTTCGAGACGTAAATCGACCTGATCGAGTTTAGCATAAGACGAAGGCCACTCACCTGCGATAGGGACGAACCCTTCCTGCCCAGGCTCAGCACCCGGCTGCTGGGCGGCCACGGGCGCCATCACCGCGCCACCCGGCGCCGCAGCCACCATCCCGGGCGCCGCCGGGGCCGGTGGCGCCGCGGCGGAGTCAGGCGCCCCCGCGGCAGCGGCGGGAGCCTCTGCGCCCGGGGCTGCGGTTGCTGGGGCAGCCGCCGGTGCAGGGGCAGTTGCCATAGCAGCAGCTGGAACCTGGCCTGGAACCTGGGCGTACACCATGGGGGGTATCATCATGGGTACTTGTCCCGCCACCTGACCCGGAGCGTCGTCGCCAGGAGTTATCTGACCCATGAGGTCGGGCTTGGCCGAGGTCATGCTCAAATCCAGTCCAGCAACTGAAACACCGGTACAAAATTCTGGACCCCATTCGACAAAACTCGCCAAAATTTACAAAACTCCCAAGAAATTTCTCAGAAAGAGGTTTAGTGTCTCAGTTCTAAATGCAGAAATTTTGATGCGTACGTGCGCCAGGTTGAGGGCTCAGAGATCTGGGTGATGCAGAGACCTTGGACATATCCAGGCCAGCTGAACAAAACAACAATGCGTCATGTCAAGAGATGAAGGCTGCTGATGAATTGTTCGCCTGATTTGGCACGAACTTGGCTGATCTGTACTTCAATTATCTTCGTTGACCTTCAAATGTGACTTTTTTTCTGCATTGGTTTCTCAAGTGACTTCAGTGTGGAAAATTACTACCAAAGTAAAACCTACGGAGCAAAGGGCTAGTTGGGCGCTGCTGGGTTCCAGGAGTTGGTGTCACGAAGGAAAAGTCTAATCCAGCTACAAAACCCAGTGGAAACAAGAAAGAAAATTTTGATTACCAGGCAAAAACAAACTTGGTTTTGCGAAAGAGTTTTGAAAACATTTCCAGCAGCAGAAAATATAAAACGTCTAAATATTTGATGAGAATCACAATAAAATGTGCTCTTTTACATCGTGCTTGCTCGTTAGGTTTTGTCACAATCGAGATTCAAAAGCTAGTTTGATGAAACACCGAAACGATTCGAAACGAGCAGACAGTCGTGGAGAGGGACGTCATGCAGTCTCTACTTTCTAGACAAGGAGATGTATAAAACATGCGGTCAACAGTACTGTTCTTTATGTTTGCAGCACACTGGACACAGAACAATAATATTCTTCAAGAAACACTCTGATCAACGACGACACGCAAAAGTACAGCACCGGTTCCTCAAAAGTGGCAACATCCACTCAATATTGGGAACATCCAAGTGCTCTCACACAAACACACATCCTTCCTTCCAACAGTCTCCCACAAACAACACTGAAACACCGCTGAGTGCATTCATGAGGTGGAAACCACAAAAGAAACAACGTGCAAAGTGGCAAACACTGAACACAAGAATCATGTGGGGCAGTCTAGCACAGACGTGCGTGCATGCTGAGCGAAGTTAGGCAGCCCTACGTGCGGCGACGAGAGCAGGGCTCTTGGCCCTCTCGGGTTCGGGGGACTTGGCTCGCGGCGCGGCGGGAGCGAACGCCGCAGCCGCGTCCGTCGACGTTTCCTGAACTTCCGCCGAGAGCCCCAGGTCGCTGAAGTTGTTTTCGAACCCTCCCTCCCAATTTTGTGCAGCAGTTGAGTCCTGTTTAGTCGAGTCATCAGTCGTGGCGGGGGTAGCGGCGGGGGCCTGGGCTTCCCCAGATTCCTTCGGGGCAGCAGCTGGAGGAGGCAGAACCGACCCCGGGGACGGGGCCCTCGGGGACGTGGGGCGAGGGATCGCTATGTTCGCGGGAGTCTCAAGGGCCGCAGCCTTGGGCTGTTCTTCCGTCGTCTCGGCTGGTGCTTCAGCCGCTGTCTGCTGCGGCTGTGCTTCGGTCTTGTCCGATAAGTCGGGCTGGGGCGGGCGGGGCGGCGGGCCAGGGGACGGTGCCTTCGGAGCTGTTTCCCCGAAGTCAGCGAACCCCGGCTGATCGCCGGAGGCCTCGGGCGGGGGAGGGGGCAGGTCCACGGCCGGGGACACGTCCTCTATGTCCGAGTCGTCTTCGAGTTTAGTCTGAAGTTCCTCAGTCCCACCCTCCTCCTTCACTTCCTTCACAGCTGGAGTCCGAGCAGCACAAAACAAAAGCACAAAAATTCATATTCAGTCTTCAGCATCAGTCAAGACGAAACGCCTGTTCAAAGAAATTTTCCACAGAAGCAATGGGGCAGGTCTGTTCTCACTGGTTGCGACGTGCGCAATACAAATGAACGGGCGTCGCGTCGTTTTGGCTGGAATTTGCATTCTCATGTTTCCCAGAAATACCAGGGCCACGGCTTCTTTCCATCGAGTAAACTACCCAGAGAGCACCCAGCAGAGTGCAAGTCCCTGGAGTGCCCCTCCCTTCCTTGGAGTGCAGCACCCCGCAGAGCGCGAGCGAGCGCCTGACTGACTGACCTGGGCTGGGGGCGCGGTCCGGCTGCAGCGGAGGCGCCGCGTCCGACAACAGCGCGTCCAGCATCAGGTCTGACACGGCAGCGTTAACAGAACCAGAGCAGACAGCAGTCAGACATCGTGCCTCAAACTCCCGTCACGGACACAAGAGGGAGTCAGGCCAGCCTGACTGACGGCTTCTGTCGAAGCTTTCTGCAGGCATCTTCAACAATGCCAGGATTTGCATTGCAGCCACAAGTTTCCAATGTTTGATCCGAAGAGCCAATGGGAAATTTGATCGAGGTCAGGCTGACCGGGCCCCACCTGTGATTGTATCAGTTGGGAACCTACCTTCAAAGGGAAAAGCGACCTACCACAAAAGAGACTCACGACTGAACCTCTGTTGGGGTTTCCTCAGCAAACGACTGGATTCACAATGTTTGACACTGTCAAAATTGCAAGACCAAGTCCTAAGGTGTGGGGGAGGTCGGGGATAAGAAAGTAAAATGCGGTACATACTTGGTTTTCACGACCTGCAGAAAAGACACAACCTGAAACTTTTCTCAAATCAACTTCATGATGTCTTATTCCTTCTCATACCGTGCGTCATTACAGGACACATTTTCTGTTTGCTGTTGACAACAATGACGAAAGCGATGTTCTAAGCATCATCGGGACTGCCCTGCTCAAAGTGGCAAACTTCACAGTTTTGAGAATCTTGTGCACGTGTGTATTTTGCTGAGCTTCAAGTCATCGCTGTCAACAGCATAAGAAGTCAAGGGAAAGAACCAAAGGGGCGCTAGTGCACTACAGGACAACGGGGTCGGGAAGTGCACTGCACCGAAATAAGTTGAGTACCTTGAAACACGGACGGCTGGGCCCCAGGGGCGGTCGCCCCGGCAACCAGCTCTCCAGAAGCAACCAGGTCCTCAGCGAACGGGTTGTTGGCGTTCGGAATGATTGTCTCTCCCTCTGCAGAAGGCCCGTCATATCACAACATTGCTCAGTCAACACACCAAAGAGACTAAATGCTGCAAGAAACGACAAACCAGCGCGTCCTTCGAGACCTGCAAGTCACACAACGTGCGTTAACATTTCACAGCAGTGAGCACTTCAAGTTGATGTTGTCATCCCTGCAAGCGAACGGCTGAAAACAGCGTCGGCGTCGACAACAGAAACAAACAACGAAACTACAGTGATGATGATGATGATGTGATGGTGAATGAGGTTCCAGGCACACCCACACACGCGCACTTTCACTCCACAAACGAAAACAGTGAAACAAAACGAAACAGAGGAAGAGAGTGAAATGAAGACGAACGTGACACATGCAAAGATTCAACAAAGGTCTCTTTGACTCTGTTACTTCTCCAAACGTTCTTCGTCCAATTGGTTGGGTTGGGATGCTTGTTAATACCGTTGAGCTAAAACGTTTTAAAGCCAGTTTACCAAATCACTTCATTGCTGCCACGAAATATCAATTCTCACCAGAACAAAGAACTGCAACTACGATTGGAACTAAATAGCAACACGCAAGGTTTGAGGCCTTTGTTACCTGGCGGGGGTGCATTGTTCACGGTTAGTGGAGGCGCCATGGAAGGCATTGGCTGCATTGCGCCAAAGGAAGAAGGCACTGAAGGCGCCGTGCTGCCAACGGAAGGCGCCGACTGCACTGCACCAAGATCTAGACCATCAAGTGTGAGGTCTACACGACACATGCAAAAACAAAAGACACCAGATTTGAAGAAGCGAAGATGCAAGTTGGACGCGGCTGCAAGGCAAATCGAAATCACTCTTCTGTTTTTCAAATTAATTGCAATACATGTCCGTGTCCAATGTGCATCTTCTGTCAAGACTTGAAAAGTGAATTTTACTGGAACTACCTCATGCAAAATATTGACGCTCAGAAAGTCTTTCGCAATGGAATTTGGCGACATTCTCAATGAAAAGTGCACTTTGTGTGAATCACGTCTCTCTTCACATCCTTTCTCAAATGAAAGAAACGTTACACATTTGGGTCGGGTTCCTGTTTGTTTTATGTTGGGTTGAAACAAAGTAAACCTCCACAATAATTTTGCAGAGAGTCCAAAACCGAAATAGGCATCTGAGACAGGCCCATCCCCATCCTGTGTGCAAATCTGTCATTCTGGTGTTTCCACTGGACAGTGGTGTGCACTTACAATGAGTCGAGTTTAGTTCTTCGTGTAAAATTCACTTCAACCGCAAACGCAAAAAAACAGTAAACAAGAACGAAAACACAAACAAAATGTTAGAGAAAACAAAATCAAATTCAAGTTGAGCAAATATCAGTCTCCAGCTGAGTGAATAAGCAGTTGGACATACAGGTCAGAGCTGCACAGTTATTCGTTACAAGCGGCGTGCAAAAGCGCCGCGCCCCCTCTTGGTGGTAGGGGGCGCCACCCGGGCCAGGACGCGTTACCTGAGCTTTGTGACGCAGCAGTGGACCCTCCGAATACAGCATCAAATTTGACGTCAAATCCTGTGCCGTTCGTGGTGGTGGTGGTGGTGGTGGTGGGGGAGTGGGGCGCTGGAATGTCAGCAATTTGTACTCAGAAGCTGTGTCGAAATTCCCAACTTGGTCCAACTTACTCCCAAAACTACGTCGAACATTCCCCAACTTTGTCGTGCCTTCTCTTTGGCTGTGCCCAAAAGCCTAACTTTGTCGTACAAGTCCCAAGGTGTATCGCCTGTTACAAGGCATGTCTGGCCCAGAAATTGTCTGCAAAGGGGGTATCTGTCTGCGAAGGGGATTTCTAACTCCGTTGATCAACTTGAGCTCAAGCTGCTGTGGACGAATTGCTTCAATTTCGTTTGCCTGCGTTTTTCACTGCACAAGACAGTCGTGAATTTGACCAACTCATGTCACAAGGTACAATGAGTGTACATGACAGGACTTTTGCAACCAATCGTCAAATTATAACACAATCAAGGAACTAAACTACAGCATTCACTCTGCCTTGCATTCCAAATCATGAAATGTGAATGCTGCGTCAAATCAGATCAACGACTACAAATCCAAATAGTTCCTCTACAGATCGGAAACACTGCCTACATCTGCAGCAAATGTCCCTTCGTTGCAACAACTGGACAGGAAAAGTTGCGTCCTAAATGTGGCAAATAGATCTACTTTCTTTCGCAGAAATTTCAATTCAATTGCAAGTCTGAAATCAAACGGTGTGTTGCTATAAAGTTTTCAAATGACAAACACCAACAGCCATGGTACAGTACACACGTCGGGGAAAATCACTGAACAATACAGCAGATCGCCTATGTGAAAACAGGGGGGCACTTCGTCGCGAAGACGAAAAAAAAGGACGAAAAGAGAGGTGAGCGATAAAAGTACTGACCTTGGGTTCCCCAGGAGCCGGAAGCGGCAGCACCGCCGAACAGATCGACTGGAGCCGCCTGCGGCGCCATACTGCTGGCGAAGGGGTTGTTGGCGGCGGGTGCGGGTGCGCCCGCCGCCGTCTCGAGGGAGAAGAGGTCGCCACCGCCGCCGCCGGCCGCACCAGGCGGCTGGGACGGGGACGTGGCGGGGGACCCCGACCCGAGCAGGTCCACACTCGCTTGTGGCGAGAAGGGGTTGGTGGCGGGGCCGTTGGCCCGGTCCGTCGCCTCTTTCTCCGCCTGGAAGACGAAAATACCATGATGAATGGGAAGTGCTGATCCTGAACCAATTCCAGTGAAGAAAGCATGCAATCCACGTGTTGCAACTAAAATAACGCTTTGAGAAAAGAACTTTAAAGGAACGTAAGAAGGAAGAGGAAAAGCTTTGACGAGCTTCAGAGACCAAAGAAGAGCCTGATAAGCAGCAGCACTAGCAGAAGCGGTTTAATCTCAGCAATTCGAACGCACTCGGCAAGAAACTTCACACGTGAAGACAGCTTCAACACTTGAACATGTCGTTCGCAAAAACAACCAATCTTATCCTTTTACTGGAAGCCACAAACACGTTTGCGGAACGACCCCGTGACATTAGCGTCTCGCATGTATTGAACCCTTGTGATCAATTGCTCTACACTGACACTACTGCTCCAGTCACCCCGGATTCACTCTCACAATTTTGAGCTTGACACTTCTGAAAACACTCATTCAAGCATTACGTTTTCAAGTCAATTGAATTCCACTCAGCACACACACGTTAGCACGAGACAACACAGATTATACCATCACCACCACCACCAGCAGCAGGCAGAGAGCGCGGGGGAGGGGCGGGCGCCCGGGTGGGCGGAGGGCGCCCCCACCTCCCCCTGGCGGAAGCCGGGAGAACTTACTACCTTCATGATCTCGATCTGCCGCTGCTCCTCCTCGAGGATCCGCCGTTTCTCGTCCTCGGAGATGTTGGCGGCGGCGGCGCTGCTCGCTGACGACAGGCTGCTGATCGCTGTTGCCACGCTCGCAGGTCTGCAATGCCCATACAGGCGTTACTGTGGTTACCGAGGGCGCGTTTGATTTTGACGTCTTACCATGCCTTTGTGTTTCCAATGAGATTCGCATTCATCAAGATGAACAATGCGACGGCATAATGAGGTCGCCAAACAGACTGAAGAAACGAGATCTAAACAATGGCAAATCGATGTGTGCGTGCATTTCGCTCGTCAATCCCAGAACTGAGAGGGAACAGCACAAACGCAGACGAACGACTTACTTGGGTCCCGTGGGTGTTGAGCCGCCCTTCTTGTTGGCTTCCAGCTGCGCTAAGTGAGCTTCCAACGCCTCTAACAGACTGGATGGCGCCTGCAAACCAAGGAACACGCATTCGTGACCACTGGTGATTCAGCGAGTAATCCCTGTTCGTCCGGAGTGAAGAGAAAGCCCGCACAGAAGAGAAGCATGCCTTGCCTCCAGTCTGTCGTACCCCTTGCGAGGCACCGGAAAGTGACCCAAGATCCATGATTTTGCCATCACTCTCATCAAATAACTCTCATCAAAGAATTCTTGCCGTGCGACAAAATCGAGATTTCTTCCAACAAGAAGCCTTTTTGCCCAGAGGCATTCAAGAGGTGCAAAATTTGAACACTAAGCGGTGATCTTCCGGAATAACAACTTAGATCCGACAGTGTAGATCTGCTGACGAAGCGACATCTCTACTCGATGAAAACACTCAAAAAGCCGATCAAGCTGAACAGGCCTCCAGTGGGTCCTCAAATACACGCCTGTCCCAACAAACTCGCCACTACGTTTATGCACACGTGAGGACGTTGTGTCTCAAACTCGATGACACGAAGCTTTTGCGGGCAAAGCACGAGTCTAACGCAGGAACTTTTTCACCCGCTGGTCGATATTCCATGTGTTAGCAGCCTACCAATCCACACGTTAGACCTATCTGTCCAGTCAGTAGATCTACCAAAATTCCCTTGTCCTCGAAAACCAAAAGACAATAGAAAGCCAAAATATTCCCACCGTTTCCCTGCCTTTTGTGGGTGAGTAAAACAGAGTGGATACCAGTTGAGATTTTTGGGTGGTGAACTACGTTTTGCACAATGCGGTTTTAGTGGGGTGTTGTTAGCCCTTATCTTTTGTCTATGTGTGAGTAGCAAGACCCGGCAAGACGAAATAAATGAAGAGAACTCACACTACTGCTATTATCCCTCAAATTCTATTGAAGGAAAATTGGAAACAATCAATTTTGAGCAAAGTTCGTGAATCTGAACTGATATCCGCTTCGGTTTGGAGTGGACAGGGAGGAGGGAAGTGACGGCCAGGTCCCGAGGACCTGCTCCGACCCGAGTTTCTATCCCCACATGAAAATGTCAAAGTGTTTGAAACTTTGTCAGCAACTTCAACAAAACGACTTCAGCGTGATCTGAAAGCACCAAACGTTGTTCTTAAACCTATTGGCTTCAATATCATGCACATTTTGGACTCCTTGAGTGCTTCTCCTCTCAACTCGAGTGCAAGTTATCACACGTGCGCGGGCGGCAATGTTACCTCCGTCTCCTTATTCGACTCGGTCTCGTGCGCTTTGTTGATCTGAGGCGGACAAACAAAACGCTCTCATTTTCAGGTCTGTGCGCTTCTTTTCATATGGGGATAGAGCTCCCAGAGACCAGGCGGAAAGGTCCAAAACTCACGCAATAAAACACCAATGAAGCAGCCAACACGTCGCCCCAGAATGATTTTCAGTCAAGCATTTCCAAAGAGCTGAACGCTATTTCATCACAGAAAGTTTTTTGCACCCAAGTTTACCTTTGCCAGGTCTGGAATGTCTCCCTTGTCGATACCGACATTCTGAAAAGAGGAGACGTAATGTAAGTACAACTGTCCCTTTCACTTTTTCCTTGGCTGGGTGGCCCTACTTTACATCGTTGAAAGAACTTTGCTGTTTTTTGGTACATCTGAGTTTTTATTCCTTTTTGCATCACACCTTGCAACTGGTCAACAGGTGAAACTTCAAAAGACGAGAACACCACCATGGAATGGTTGTTTGCTTCGAGCTAAATTGGGCCGTGGAATTATTGAGCAGCGACGGCTTCTATCTCGGGGGCAAAAACCTGGTTCCAACATCCACGCGCTTGGCTGAAACTTTTAACAGGTTTGGATTCATCAATTACCAGAGAAGGGAAGGACCTACTGGGGATTACAGAAGCAAACCAAAACGTGCGGAAACTGATAACGAGCTGAACTTGGACGGCACAGGACGGCACTTTCTTCAGACACAGCAGCACGACATTCTTGGGGATGACGACAATAGCGAGAGAGCGAAATGAAACTCACCTCGGCCACTTTGAGAAACTCGGAAACCCGTTCCATTCGCACTAAGAATCTCTTATAAATGTCCAGCGCCTCTCGACACTGTTTCTTGTTCATTTCAAAATACTTTTCTGCAAGTGAGCACATGACAAAGAAAAAATGTCATTACACGTCTAAACACGAAGATCTGAACGTAAAACATGGCAAAAACAAAATCACATGAAGACAGGAAAGGAAACGAATAAAACAGAGAGGTTCATTTTCTGTTGCATCTGAAGTTGACGCAAGTTCCTGCTTTTCGTGTAATTGCGTCTGAATCCATTTTGGCCAACAGTGTGGGAGGCACGAGATCGTTTCCGTGCTCGACACAATTCTGCAGAAATGAATTGTCGAGACACCTTTCACACCTTTGCAGCATGGAACACCCACGCACGTGATATCTTCCATCAGCTTCAGATGCGACAGGACGTGCACAGGAAAAGACAAAACTGAACCCCAAAGCTTCTCAGATACATTTCAGTGACAGCTGCAAAGGCTCAAAAAAAATCCGGCTCAATGAAATGCAATTCGATGCTTTTCCTCCATCTGCCGATGGAGACGATAGAAGTCACACGACGATCTCTATTTCCCCACAATTCTGCCCGTTTCTAGGATCTGGAAGTGTGGGATTCAGTTTGTCAACATAAAACACGGTGGATGCGCCTTCCCCCCCCCCCCGACCGACCCACACGCCGTTCGTTACCTCTGCCACTCGCAGGAATTTGGCAACGCCATCCATACGAATGACAAACTTCTTGTAGATATCCAACCCTTGCTTACATTGCTTTCTCGACATCTTAAAGTATGTGGCTGCAAAAGCGAAAGCCCGATTTGCCATTACCAAAGGACCTTTGAGGAGGACATCTTTTTCTCCATACCACACTTTGTAGCGCATTCGACCTTCGGCTCAAATGACCGATTTGCTGTTTTATCGACTCAAAATGGCTTCGAAGGCACGTTCAAATCAATCTCTACAATTCGCGTTGAGGCGCACACTTTGCAATCAGATAACACACAGGACCATCAGAAAGGCACGCGCACCAATCTTTCACGCCTGAAATCGAATGTTTGATTTGATTTGACATCAAGCAAAACAAGAATATTTCGTGTAACTACATCCCGCATGACAAGCCTCTCAAGTATGGTGTGTCTTGCAACTTTTGATTCCTATATTTTGTTCTGTATGTCCATCCTTTTTTGCTTCCAGCTGAGTTGTGTCTCTTGACTGACAGGCGCTCACTCGCTCTTACCTAACAGGTTGATGATGCCGTCATTGTAACAGGCGAACAATCGGATGAGGTCTTTGAACAATAGCATGAAGGCTGCGTTTATCACACCGTTCGTCAGCTCGTTTGCTGTGCACTGCAAGAACAAAAGCCACCCACACATCCCTCAGCCAAACTGGACACACGTCTCTTGTGCTTTCACAGTATATCCCACGAGAATCTGCAGCAGGATATTCCTGTCCAGGTCAACGACCGAAGTGGCCCTGAACGTTTCTTTCTGCTGGTCAGAAAATTCATTTGGAACAACGTCGATTCGACGCCTTTTTTGAGAACAAACTCGAAACTTTCAAGGACGCCTGGAAATTAACCACGTTTCACTTAGCGCATCGCTAGCCCAGCCGGATGTTTTCCTCACGTTGTATCCAGATCGAGATTCAATACTTTTCTGGCAGCGGAACTGATACATTAGAAGTCGCTTCGTGTCAATCTCGCCGAGAATAATGGCAGCGGGAGCAAAGGTCGGGCTGCGTTCCGAGCCAACTGTACTGATACTTACGTCGAATTCAAGGAGGCCGTCTAACTGCTGTTGCAATATTGGTAATGCTTTCAGCAGCTGCAACCAAATGGAATCACATGATATTCTTCCTCAACAAAGTCGTCCCTGACGCTGTTCAAGAATTCAATTCGAAGGCAACCAAAAACCACTGCGAATCTGCGTGGGATCAAGCAGCTTTCGCGTTCGTTCTGTTTGGGAACTTTTGCACACAGTTTGCCTGAATGTAATGCGCTTGGAAGAAACAGCAAGGACAGCTACCTTTTCTGTGCTCATGGTTCGTAAAAGGCCGTCTTCTTTCCTGCAAAAAGATGGAAGCAAAACCCTCATTAGGGACTTGAAACGATTCACATCTGCCGTTTTCAAAGCAAGTGTCTTTTTACCTGAAGTGTTTGCATTCTGCTATGGTTTCCATTCAGTGGAAAGGAAATACGCTTTATCATTAGCACACAATGCATCAATGCATTATGACAACACACTGGTAGGAAACGAGATCTGTACCACCAGTTTGTCGCGACTCGGAAAAGCCTGGAGACACACGCGCGCTTTCATGTTCGCTGAATATGGATTTGTTTTGCTCATGCTAACAAAATAAACATGCTCATAGAAATGATATTGACTGAAGGACAGTGGATGGGATGGAGGACGGAGGAGGGAGGGAGGGAGCCCCGTAGGTCGGTTGCTGCGCTTGTCTGCAGGGCGCGAGGTGCTCGGATGCACGGTGTATTGATCACTTCGCTGGAAGAAAATTCCAATAGAGAACTCCTGCCGATCTGCTCAGCATCGCAGCCAGGCAAAAACAGCAGCACATACTTACTGCCTCCCTGTTTGTGCTTTGGCGTGGGAGGCGGGGGAAAATCTCCCAAAACCACCGATGGCTGCTTGCCTTATTCGTGCAGGAGACTAATGTTCCTGTTATTCTCCCTGGAAGCCTTTACGAGCACAAACTCTTCAGAACAAAAAAATACCCACTTTTTTCATCTCACTCTGCACTTTGAAAGAAGCTCAGGGTGAAACAAGTGCACAGCTTGCAAGTGGAGAACGCAGCGCTAGAAGACGCAGTCTTTTTTGGCCTGGCTCTAATGGCTTTTTAAAACTGCATGATATTTTGCCAGCAGTAATCTGCATTCGGAGCGGGCGCTGCAGCTTCCACGGGCGGTTCATTGTCGAGTCCCCGATGCCCGTACATGGCCGCTGCCAGTCGGTAAAACGCTCCATCATCCCAAGGACCCATACAAACAGCTGAATCCAGTCGATTCCACGTTTCACACGACACTCCGCAGCAGACAGAAGGGCCCACTGCATCAACAACCCGAGATCAAAAGCATTGGGGTGATCATGACATGAAAACTGTTCAGAAATCAAAGACTTTCCGTCCATCACGAACAATTTTCAAAGCACACACAGCATTTCGCGACACATCTGATGGTCTGTCAACTTCAAAGTTCCGATGGGACACAAGAAGACCAGTTTTGTTACATCCAGTGTGGACGTGTCAGATACGATCGCGCTGTTCCGCGGCGCCCTCTCCCCCAAGCCGTGCACCATGGCAGCCACAGAACAGCACAAAATTCTTTTTCAGTAACTTTTGTTCTTCCTTCCTTTTCAAGAAAGTATTTCTGTGAGGGTTCTGCCAGATGTGTCTGTGAAATCATGATCTACAACCGGGCCAATTGGCAAAAGGACGTTCTTGATATGATTTTTGGTTTTCAGAACAAAATCCGGATTGTTGGTGCAGACACTGTTCTCGTTTGAGCCACTTCAAGAGGCTTCTTCTCTTCGGGCGCACAGCAAGTGCTAATATAATTTCCTGTCTCCGGCCCGAGCTGTGACCTTGCCTCAAACCCTCCGCGGCCACATATTGCGTTCAATTCTGGAGGCACCACATCCATAACTTCCTCCTATCCACCAGTCCTCTCTCGCCTCGCAGAGTATGGAAAGCCTCGTCGATAGACGCGTCCGCCACAACACAGAAGCCTTCGCTTCTACACGATGCTTCCATTCCCCCAGAATCCAATCATTTGTTTGGTTGTGTAAGCATAAAAGCCCACTCACCTTTTTGTCCGTGAAAAGCTGGCTTCCAACACGAACCGCTTGAACTCTCTGAATGGATTCGGCACAAAGGCTTCGATAACGGGATGGAACGAGTCATCCTGGACGATTATCAGGGTATCAAGTCACATCGGGGCTCTGCACTTGTATGGGGAGAGCGCAATGGACGCCTTTCTCAGGTTTTCAACGTTTTGGACACAAGAGATTCTTCTGTCCGCCAACCCTGTTGCTGTTCCCGGCATCCACCTCATCAACGGAAACAGTGGGAGCTTCACAAGCTTTGGTCGGGTGACACAAGGCCACTTTGTGACAAAGTGAGCCAATGCAAGAAACACTGTGGTGAAACTGGAGGCTGCGGCTCGGGCTTCTGTGTGAACAAACCCGAGCAAAGATCATCTCGAAGAACCTCGAAATGTCGATTCGGATTGGAGTTGACGTTTTCATGCATTTTTAGTGTCTTCGGGTTGAATTTTTGTCGTGTCTACGGGCTGTGTTCTCCGGTCTCATTGGTGGTGTCAGTGAAGGAACGAGTGGAAACGTCAACCTGCGTTTGTTTTCAGTTTGAAAAACAAGACTTTCAGAGCAGCACCAACAAAAGCTTCAGCTCAGTTCAGAAAATGTTTTGCGTGTGTTTTTTTCTTGGGCCTATTCCTGTCGAGGACTGCACACAAACACGCGGGCTTTCAAACCTGCAGTGACTGCGTGGTACTTTCACACCAATGGCAAGAAAAGGGATCTGATCAGGTGAAAGTCTGTGACAAAATCAGTGACCAATTCCGCGCCAATTTTTTCAAGGATCACAGTGCGGACCTTTCGTGTCTCTGAAGGGCCCCAAACAAAACTGACACAAACCTGTCACAAGAAACAGGAAGTGTCAATCTCTCTTTTGTCTGTCGGTGCAAAATTTGAATGCACACGGCACATGTCGCTCGAAGGAATGCGCTCTCAATATTCTCTTGTTATTCAAACCGTTGGGGTTGTTTGGTTCCTGTGCGGATTCCGCACAGAAATCAAGCAGCGTTATTGTTGTCAACACACTAACGGCACCAACGTGTACAAAGCTTGAAGACTATGAAAATCTACCAAAAGTGTTGCGCACGTTGAAAGTTTGGATGGTCAAGGGAGGATCCGACTTGGTTCTGACCAATAACGATCACAAGAACATAGATTTTCCAATGATTCAACAAGAACGTTCAACAGCGCTGTGTCCTGCACCTGGGTGGCACCGTGTTTGACAACCGGGCTTGGAAGCACGTACGAGGCTGATCCCAAAGGTCGTTCACAGTCATATTGTCGGTAACACGACATTCTGATTGACTTCTTTTGTTTCTCAATCACCTGGTACCATTGCCGACCAATGGGAGTGCAAAGATCTTGACCAAACAGCAAAACATCGACATCGGCCGTGAAAGACTAGAACAGCATCGTGTCAATTGCAAGCACTCAACTTCTCACTGGCAAGGGCCGCAACCTGTGGAAGGGAAGGGGTACAGAATGCAGCACCAACTTGCAGCTGGGGATTCCATATCTGCCATGCAGATGCCAAACTTGCAGCCAGAAGCCCGGACCAAGGCGGAGGGCAAGTGTATGACAGGAGAATCTTAACTTGGGGCCTGGTGGAGATCTCCAATCACTGGGTTAGTCTGAAGGAGGTGGTGTCCACAAGGTTCACACAAATCCAGATAAAGTCAGGCCAGAAAGACCAGTGGACATTGTTCTATTTCCGTTCCGCATGGGATGAAGCAAAGAAATTTACGTTTCATCCCAGAACTTGACCCCTGCCAGGGAATTCAGTTTTGTTGCGGCGGGAAAGTATTGACCAAACGCCGGTGGAGCCGCAGATCCTTTTTCCCTTCTCAAGTTGTTGATTTGCAGGAAGCAGCTCTGGCTGGACTTTCGGGGACCGACTCTTCACAAAACACAATTCAGCTCCAGGCGCTTCTCACAATGTTATCTTCACGCCATGCTGCAGCGCAAGACCCCAGGAAAAACAACCCGCATATCAAATGTGTGGTCCGTTCGGCCGTTCAGCGAAGCAACCTGACAAACTTTCGAATGGTGGTTAAACAGACCTGGGGTGACGTTGAACGATTTCGTGACCACGACAACCAAGGTCTTCACATCTGATCCTGCAGCTGCCTCTTCGATTCGAAAATCTCTCACCACCGCACGAAAAGGTCAAACAGCGTTTCCATGGATACTGTCCGTGTACATCGAAACAGACCTGACGGTAACAAGCTCATTTTGCCCCCCGTGCTGCGCAATGTCCTTTCCCTCCTTTGAAGACATTTTTTTTTCTGTGTGCTCTGGACGTTACCAGAAAAGGAAGCATTCCACTCGGGTCACAGCAGTTAACGCCACTTCGCGTGCCGAGCATGCCAAAACGACCTGCAGCACTGGATTCTGTGTTTGTCTCCCAGGCAATCTTGCCCTTCAGGTAGCAACGGCTGCAGCGAGCTCCATAAAACGCATGACGTGTTGCGCACTGGATTCGGCCCATAATTAGTCATCCGCCTGCCTGCGCCACAGTCATCTTGCCTTTCATCCCTCAGAGGGAGTCTAATGAGCCCATCTCTGAATCATGCTGCTCTCCTCGCTTTTTGCCTGTCTCCACACTGCAGACACGTCCCCTTTTTTTCTGGGAACATCCAATTCTCATTTGCCGAATACGACCCCTCTATTTGGAGAAATGTTCACGAATATGGCTCATATCACAACTGTCGTTTCAGCTCTTCACTGCAAGACAACCCGGAATCACCGAAGCTGTTTGTGGAAAATGTTGACTTCCCTACTCAACGTGGCGGTGGAGCATTTACTTTTGGTGTTGTGACCATTTACCAGCACGCACTCAATGGGCCAGCATGTGCCTTTGCATGTCAAGAATGTCATAAATTTTTGGGAGTGTCAGAAACTCCTTGCCAGTTGCTGAATCAAGAGCAACATGACCGAATCTTTGAACCCGTGGTCGCTTCCCGCAGCGATGTCGTGCAGTGAGCCGCCACCACGGACTGGAGAATTCAGTGGCCGTCACTCTTTCACACTCTCCAGAGCATAAAGTTCTCTTGTGTATCCGCTGAGCACGAATGGCATCGCTCGGACCTACAGCGGACACGAACCACCAGAAAGGAAAGTAACGATGCACTTGCATTTACACTCCATTTCAGTGAAACGCACTTTCCCAAGACCCACTGCATGAACCTCATCTTTGGCAAGGAAAGACTTCGGACACCAGACATTTCATATTCACAACAACGACGCAAAAGCAATCTGTACGCAGTTTCTCAAACTGAGTACGCCGCAGCGACTGCAGATTCCCAATATTCTATGAATTTCACCCACACAGCCGGTATCTCCATTCCACTCACGCCTCCCCGTCAATCTGCTGAATTCCATCAGCAACAATGATTGATAATTGACTGATCATCCGCGGAACCTGCTGATGAAACTTTCAGCGCGAATCAACTGCAGAACTTGCGGTGCTCATCCTTGCCGCACAAATGGAGCAATCGTTCGTTTTGTTGTGTGGTGGGTCGGAGTGAGATGTTTGTCAAGATACTCGTATTCAATTCACATGCCACTTGCAACATCATACTCAAGGTACATTTGCGGAGAATCCCTCAGCTCCATAGAACGTTCCGCCATAATTACGATGGCACGTACTGCCCACAAAATCCATCTTGATTGACTTGGTCCGGATTGTGCGCATTACGACGGGAATGCGCTTTGCGGAGGGACGCGACGTAAATGCTGTGTCCTCATCAAAGTGGATTGGAGATAGGTTGGACTCGCAATTTCTTTGATGGAGACTGGCAACAGGGATTCCAGGACAGGAAAAACACCATTTACTCACTCATATGCTGAAGGGAAAACTCAACTCACCCCCGTTTCACTTTGCAGAAGTCAAACGCCATCTGTCTGTAAGAGAAGGCCTTTTCGTTCAGGTACTTTGCGTATCGTCGGATGAACGTGGACATGTCGTACCCTGAAAATACATTGGTACTCAACAAGACTGGTTTGATATCCCTTTCGAAACTTTGGGAACAAGACGTTATCCTTTTTCTGGACGAAAACGCACCTCCAGTACATTTTGCTGTGAACTTTGCAATTCAAGTGTGTAGCCTCGAAAAATCTCACATTTGTCACTACTTTTTACAATTCAATTGACAAATCACTGTCACCATTTATTACATAACGGTAATTTCACTGGCAGACTTGTGGGAAGGATATCAGTGTGAACCAGTGAAACAATTAGTGATCAGATACAAGGACCAAAGTCCGCAGGTACCTCCCACTAGGAATGCTGATCACACTGAATCGCGTTCGCCAAAAATATGCGCAATGACGAACAATGTGCTCAATGCGCTTTTCAAAATCCAACTTATCGATCAGGGTTGGGGTAATCACACTTGACTGGATCAGCTGGAAATTACAATGTCCTAAAAAGCGTTTCCATGTCACTCTTGAAAAATGCGTAAAGGTTACACTACCTGTGTACGCAAATGCGGATGCAACTATTTTGTGCCAAGAAGGACAACAGAACTGTGACAGTGCTTTCGTGTCAGTGAAGATGCATTCGATTCAAAACGTGCAACTCAACATCAAAATGTCACTGTGGTGTTGAGGAAAACAACTTGTGGCGAAATGTTATTGTGGTCTTCAAGAAAGTTTGTGAAAATCAACTCTTGACGAGCACACCTTGCACACCTCCTTTATCCAGGAAACTGCCAAGGTTGAAGGAGCAGTTGTTTGAGGCCAGATACTGGGTGAATCTCTGCAAAATACGAGTACAAGGTTGAGACATAGCAAAAGTTGTCCTGGAATCAACAGCCTTCCGGAACGCCACAGAACGTAGCGAATACGTTTCGAATGAACCCACCTCGTTTCCATAGTTCATAATGTTGTGGATGGATATCAGTGACTTGAAGACGACCACCCAGTTTTGATGCTGAGTTCGCTGTATCAACAAGTCTGCCATTTGAGGTATGGACACGTTCGGCTCGTTCGTGCATTGCAGAAGATCTGAAAATAGAATTGCAGACACCCGTGAACTTCAACATCCATTTTTTCTCAAACTTACTCGACCTTGAAACTTGACACGCCCACAAAGTAAACACACGCACGCCCCACAGGATTATGTAACCCTTCTGCACAGCTGACAATACAGTCAGTCACATTTCAAAAAGACGCGAACACTCAACCTGTGAAATAACCTTCCTGAATTTGCACTGAAACGAGCAAGGATTCAAAAGCTCGAAGCACTTGCTGTTGTCAAGTCAAAACCCGTGACACGTCATGCCAGACATTCAAGGTCAAAGAATGGGCAGCAACGTCCAGTGCTTTTGGTTCCAGATATTCCGAGAAGTCTTCAAATTTTCGAAAAGTATTTGCCTCCAGGAAAAATTTGGGGTCACTCAACAAAGCTTCAGGTTGACTGTTTCAAGCACTGAAGACAGTTGCTGGGCAAGCTTGTTTGAAACCAGAAACAGCCCTCGCCGACCGCTGCAAGCCACGCACAAAAGCACCAGTCAAGCTCACTTGTAGAGTTCTTGATTCATTTCTGGTGACATTGCATGATTTACAAACGTGCGTATACTTGGTGAACTATCCGCACTGTTGACCTGTTACCAACCAAGCGCAAGCTCATCTGAGGGGGTGGAGTCCCTGGAACCTGACACCGGTAAACACCGGGGCCTCCGCATTTCCCTCGCATACTTCACTACAAACGTTTCTTCAATTCACCAAAAATTACTCCTCGCCAAAACACATTTCCCGTCGTCCTTAAACAGACAAATGAAGAGAATAAAGAGAGAAAATATTCGTACAATCAATATGCTTCTTCTTGGGTCCCATCACTTCTTCCGTGGTGGCTTTGCACACCGTCTTCGCCAACCCCTGGCCAGCGAGACTGTGCTTTGCGGCGGTTATCCTGTCCGTTATGCTTTGACCCGACATTGTGACGCTGTCTAGTGTTCACATTAGCCGAAATAGTCACAAACGAAGGGCGAAAAATGCCCTAAACTGGACAAATCCTTCCCAACTGAGGGGTGGGCTTTCCAAGATGGATGTTCGGCTGAAGTCGGCAAATTCCGTGGCAGAGGGAGCAGCCAGTTTGCTGGAAATGTTAATGACAGTAGCGCCAACATGGTTTCACAAATAATTCACCCTTCCCGCGAAAGTGACGAGTTATCAAACATCTGAAAACAGTTTATGTAAGTCTTGCCGTCAAAAGATGCTGGTCTGGAGAAACAGGAAAATAAATTCAGTTCATTTTCAAAACCATACGGACACAATCATTGTGCCCTGCACCTCCTCAGGCTGAATCATCCGTGCATATAGCTCGACCGGGCAGTCTCGGCACGATGAATTTTTGCCGTCATTTCTCTCTTATGTGGAATTTCAGACAACAAACAGGCTCTTTCTCTTCCTTTTGGCTTGACCTAACTTCTCAGTGCTGAAAACAAGTTGAGTTCAATTTATAAAGACAGAATGATAACAAAATAAATTTTAAGTGGTAATTTTCATTGATGATTTGGCAAAACTAGGTCAAATTAGACTATGACATAATCACACATCTCCATAGCAACTGACCTACTGAGCATGCTCAGTGACTGTAATGGCTGCTAAAACAAAGGAAAAATCTCCACTTAAAATTTGTTTCATGAGATTACTTATTTATAAACAATAGTTTTGGTATTTGAAGGCAAGAAGAAGTTAGGTCAAGCCACAAAGAAGAGAAAGAGCCCGTTTGTTGTCTAAAATTCCATACAAGAAAGAAACAATGGCAAAAAATCATCGTGCCAAGAGTGCACAGTTGACCTATACCACCGAGACTGAGGATTGATAAACAGAAAAATAGTCCGAAAAGGCCTCGCGGCCTGTACAGCACACTTTCTTTCTTTTTTCAACTTGCACAACTTCTATGAACCAACCAAACATTCTGAATTGCAGTGCAAATGTCACTGAAGGCAAACTATTTTCAATTTTACCCATCTGAAAAGGTATAGTTCCTTGATAAAAAATACTATCTGAATACCAAACTCTTTGTCAAAATATTTCCCATATGTTCATGACTTACTTGTTGACAGAACATTCTGAGTTGGTGAAAAAGTTCAATTTGTACACTTTTTTGAAAACATCTTTTCAAAAACACCAAATTTGAACCCTAACTTTAGACCACTTGAAAACCACACGAAAGAAGTACCAATTAATCATCCACAGTTGCCCAATATACATCCTTCATCTCTTTTCTGAAATGAAATCTGCAAAATAGGAGCCCAAACACCATATTTTTCCACTAAAAACTGGGTGTGTTTGGGTTGGACATTCCCTTTTTGAGCACTTTGCATATATCTCAGACCAAATGAATGCCAAAAGCCATAAAATATGCAACATACTGAGAAAGTGAACTCACATGACAATCATGTTCTGAATAAATGACCAGTTGGTGAACAAGATAACTCAGCTCTTTTGACAACTTTTTGAATGAGACCCAAAATTGACCAAAATGACAAGTGAATCATTTTCTGTGACCAGGGGTGGGGTAAATTGAAAAAAAAAAAATTTAGACAAGACCCAGAATGGACAAGAATGATGAGGTCAAAACATTTTTTACCAAGGGGCTGGTAAACTGAAAAACTCAGGTTTTTCAGGCAACTTTTTCAGTCAAGACCCAAAATGGACAAAAACTATAAGTTCAACCTTTGTGTGATTGGGGAGGGGGAGCTGAACCAGACAACTCAGTTTGTTAAACAATTTTTCTTGGATAAGACCCATCTATGACACCAATGACAAGTTCAAAACTTGTTGTGACGGGGGTGGCAAACTGGACAACTTAGGTTCTTCAGACAACGTTTTCAGACAAGACCCAAAATGAACAAAATGACAATTCAAAAGTTTTTTCAAATGGGGGGAACTAGATGACTCAGGGTTTTTTGGACTTTTTCATGTGAGGCCCAAAATGGACAAAATGACAAGTTCAATTTGTTTGTGACTGGAGTAGAGGGGGGGCGTCAACCAGACAACTCATTTTTGTCAGACAAGACTCAAACTGGACAAACATAACAAGTCCAACTTTCAGACAAGACTGTGGATGGGGATGGGGGGAGGGGCAGGCCAACAATCGCGCACCTGCTGAGAAGGTGATCATGGAAGGATGTTTGTTCCCTGTTTTCTGAGTGAATGAGTCACAGCCTGCTTTCCTTGAAACAAGCATCTTGGTGTTGAGTGAAAGGTATCTCTGTGGTAAACTTGTTCTTTTTGCACTGGATTTGTCCGTGCTGCTTACATTGACATTGGAAACAGGGAGTCCTCTTGATGTCACATTTTTTCCAACAGGCTTTCTTTGTGCAATTCAAGTGTTATGTTGTAGTCCCCGGGTCAGCATCGTGCCTGAACCTGTCAGCTGACCAGGGTAGTTCACACATCTTACATCAGAAGGGAGGAGCCAATTCCTCCTGTCTCCATTGACTCACTTGCACACATTTTACCTTGTTTGTACTACTTTATGAGCACTGCTGGGTGTAGTACAGCTCAGGACTGCAAGACCTTGATCAGGTGTAAGCACGGGCTTTTACACACAGGAAGCTGAGCAGCTTCATAGGTGAGTGGGATCAAACATATGTGATCGGATCGAACATCGATTACATAACACAAGGCACCCACAGACCAGCACACAGATTATCCGATCAATCAGAGATGGGCAAAACAAAGTTAGTTCGATACAAACGGAAAAGTTGCAATGTACAGTGTCAGCTTGAACTTCGAAATTTGCGCATCAGCACCAGCAGACTGTGACTGAGTGAACGGGTTGAGATTCCCAGCTCTGAAGTGATTAGTGATGCAAAAATAACCGAAGTTTTGTCTTGATTTGGATGCATTTTTCAGCTTGCACAAAATTTGAAAGAGGACTCAATACTACCAAATTACACAGCTTCAAAAAGTTAGTGAAGAGCTGTCCAATGAAAAATGCTGACAACCTTCTCACACCGGGCACCAACATGAAAAATAATCAGATTCTTCACATTGCATTCATACTTTTTGCCTCCAAACTCTACCACACAAACACCACAGTGCTGCACTGCAATGCTAGAACTGACTTACAAGGTCCAAACATTACTCACCTTCACACCCACTTTATGATTTGAAAAATTTGAACAATATACCATGTAGTAACCTGCAATGTGAACAAGTTATAAACAATGAAAGACCTGCTTCGTTCACAGAGAGCTCCTGCAATGTGATGAAAAACTTTGACGTACTGTACACCCTTGGCCAAACATTATTTATTTCCATGGTCTTCACTCACAAATTCACTGATTTGTATTGTTGACTCCAACCATGAGGACATTTTTGACATTGTGATACTTCAGGCATTATTTGTGCCACAAAACACAACAAAAGGCCATTGAGATACAAACCCAAAAGGGGGGCCCTGCACTAAATTTTGATCTTTAATGCCATTTAGTGATTCATTTGGCTTTCTTGTTCAGCTTGCTTTGACAAGGCCCAAGTGCAACGAAATGTACCCATTGGCTGGACCATGGGTGCTGCTGTCTTGGTACCTCCATTTATCAGACAATTGAGAACCTTTTGTTCCTCATGTAACCAAAAACACATACCATGCAAAATGCCAGAAACAAAGCCACTGTTTTCGATGTTTCTTTCTTTTGGTAAAATTCATCAGGAAAGAAAGCGCAAAGCGAAGTTTGGGTTTTGATTTGAAAAATGTTGCAACTTTTGTGGTTTGATAAAGGTGTGCCTGAAAAATGAATATCTGTTCTACGCGGACAAACTGTACGAGTAAACTTCCAGAGATAGTTAAAATTGTCTGGCACATTTCAACTTGGGCCCTCGGCCCCACTGGGGTTCACAAAAAGGGTGGAAGACCTCGCAAAGACACGTCAGGTAAGTATTGATGGTTCTCCAGTCCGGCCCCTGGTCGCACCACAAACCCCTTTTTTGTATTCTCTGATTCTCACAACCTCACAAAGTAGTTCTGCACATCATTCTGTTTGAAGAAAGAAAGCAAATCTGGTTCATCCATCTTGTCTCATTCCTGTGATTACAGACTGGTCAGACCACCCCTCCATGGAGGGGAGGGAGTCTGACTTGAAAAAACAACTATGACATAATGACTAAATTTGTGTGTCAATATTTATTGCATATCAGAGAATAATTATGTATATATTCTAATAACTGCTGAGGCCAGCACCCCCTGGTGGGGGAGGAGTGTGGTGTGATGTCAACCTGCCATACTTACCACAACCACCACCAGATGGCATACTATGTTGGGTCAATAAATAGTGAGATTCCCGCCTTTCAGGTCAGTCTCATCCAAGACACCAACTGATCGTTTGTGATATTACAACAGGGAAACAGCGAGAGACAACTGAAGTCACCAATCTTCTTCTCAAGAGAGCTCAAACAGTTTGTTTCACCTCGCCCCCTAGACCTCCGAGTGCAAATCACCACCCAGTACAATCCCCAGTTCCACCCACCGCTTTCCCAGTACCACCCCAGCACCAGTTGGTCTTAGCTGATTGGATGGAAATGTCTGAAACAATCAATGGAGGTTACAGTACTGTGTGCTGAAAGAATCAAAACTGACAAGTACCCAGACCCATTTGACGAGTGCTGTTGGCAGCCTTGGGTCCGTCGACGGCCCTCCTGAGGTGGAGGACAACAACCTTGTGAAACAACATGAGAGGCTGGGTGGTAAAATATATTTTACTGAATTCAGACTCGAAGTTTACTTCTTTTGCTGAAGAGGGGCCGTTGTTTTTGTGTGAATTTTTTTCGTATAATCTGCTTTCGCACCCATTGCAATCTCCATACGAAAGAAATCTGACGTCGCCACTGAAATTTTCAGGGCATCATAATAAACAAGAGCCGCTCCCCGGCTGCTAATTTCGAAGCCTTTCCGAGTAGATGAAGTTGACCGTTTTTGTCCATTTCAGTCAGATTTCGACCATGTAAAACCAATATCAATGGGATAGATAATGCAGTAAGTATCCATATATATTCTTTGCCTGTTTCAATTCGCCCAAACAGCGAAAGATCTGTAGAAAATCGGTTGAAAAATTAGCATGAATGTCACCAGAACGAAGAAGTAGGTCACATCCCTGTTTCAGGTCCCAGCAAGGAAATCGTCTTGCTCAGTGCTTGACGACAGAATTTTCACCGCATTGTTTCATGTAAACGAGACATCTCTAAACCAGATGTGGTGTTGTGGATGTACAGGTATTGTGTGTGATTTCGGGATTGCAGCTGAGACGGGGAAACTTGTCTCCCTCAAATGCTGGGCACCAGTAGCCCAGCAAGCTGGGAGTCTTTGATTGAGCAGCGAGACTCAGCATTTGGAAAAGACACGAGTTTTGCAGCAAAGTTTTGAGCCAGGATGATCTCTAGGCCAGGGAAATATGGCTGTCCAACGTGTTGAGTGTTCAAACCCAAAACTCGTACAGGTGGTTGGGCTGTGCTGCACGTCAGTTGCTGATGTCTTCAAATGAACCCTTCGTTTATGCAGTGGAGCCACATCTTCAGTTTATGCGAACGTGGACGTTCGAAAACTTTGTGCCTTGTGCCAGATAGATTCTACACGAGTACATGAAGCATTGATTGGAGCTTGACACTTCATAATTTCTGTCCGTATCTTGAACAAACATGTCCTTATCAGGGACAGAAGCGATGTGTGAAACCATAACTATCACTGACTGTGAAATCCTCGTTGTGTCGCCAGCCTCAACTTTAAATTTGAAGTGGCCAGAAGATCTCGTGTCTGTACCTTTGTGTATATTTCACGGGTGTGGGATGCAGGTGACAGTCTGGATTGCTGTCTGTGTCAAGGCGTTCTGTTCTTTGTCATGCAATGCAAATGGTTCGATAATTGTGGGTTGATACCATTGGTATTGTGACCCACGATATTTGCAAAAATGCTTGCAAGTATCGTTGGTTGACACTTGATAACGTCCCTCTGTCAATGCCGTATAGGTTCTACCACGCTGCCGTCACAGAGCCTCTCGTACGTGGCCTCATTGTGGTAGAAGTGAGTTCACCCACTACAAAATAGGTTCCTGTGAAATCATACAACTCTTTTCTCGACCAAAGGTCTCGAAAAGTCATTGTATGATTTCACAGGAACCATTTTTGCAGCGTGGGTGAACCCTTACTTCGTCCAATTCATGGTTGGAATATTCTTGTTACACGTGAACTGTTCTTGTTCTTCACATCATCAGGTTTTTCATTCACATTTTCAAAGCCAGAACACAGCAAGAACATCTGAACACAACTGTGGTTTCTTGGTCATCTTTGTTGCAAAGTCTGGGAGCGGTCAACGTGTGCGTACTTTGATCACGCTTCAGTTGGGACGTAGTTTGTCCAGTCGTCGCTGTTGAGGTCAACAGAACTCCAAAAGTGTGTTCAGCAAAAGCAGAAAACGCAAGACTGAGTGTCAAAATGAGATGAATTTGCGATATGGTAAGGGAAGAGGTTGTCCGGAAGTGTTGAGTCAAAAACTAATCCTGGGAACTGGGAGCGTCCCAGTGTTGTTCCGTTGGTCGTGTTGTCATTCCTGTGCCACCCACAAAAGAGCCTGGAGAATGACTTCTCGGTATTCTTCTTGCGTTGCGATGATGGAACGAGTCCTTCGAATGTGTCTTCGTTTCTTTGATCCCAAATTGGCAGCAGTTGTTGAGCGGCAAAACTCTTGCGCAAGTGGAGCAGCTATTGTGTACTTGTCACTATTCCATTGTGCTCGCAGAACCAAACGATGCTCTTTTCTGGTTTATGTGGGTTGCATTGCTTGACAAGTTTTTACTGGTGACAGTCTTGGCATCCTGGCCTGAAAAGCACTTGAGGAAAGTTGCGGAATGCAGATTGTCACTACATTCTTCGTCAGTGTTTCACAGTTCAAGTACGAGATCGACTTGCGCATCGTCGTTTGTTGGACAGGACGTGCACGTTGTCACACTGATATTTAGACACACATTTGAAAAGTACTGAGGTCATTCCGCCGCAAAAAGTGTTCGCACACACACACGCGTGCGTGCCAGCATTGGGAAATTTTCCTCGCTTCAGTCATCACATCCGGAAAGCTCTCACAACTCGGGAAACATCTGGTATGCAGGTACAGTCTTCAGCACTTCACTTCACCGGAGAAGGAAACTGCCTTTTTCGAAGCTTGTGTTGAACGCTGCCTCTGTTGAACCTGAGAGGTGCGTTTGTATTGATTTCATTGTTACGTGGAGCGTTTGAGAGAGGAAGAAGACTGTATTTGCAGACGCACATTTGGTCATGAATAGAACTCAGAATGTGGAAAAATAGCAGCTGCCACGGGCGGCACACCTGCCCCCAATTTCTTCCGTAAAACACTGAATACTAGCTAACCGATGCCATAATTGACTGAATGTGGCAAAAATATTGGGATCCAATATGAAGAAAATGAGATTACAGAAAAATCAATACGGCAATTTTTAGCCCTTAGCAGAGAGGATCGTGTTCGTGTATGGTGGCAGATATCATTTGGCAATTATACTGCAGCAGAATACGGGATTATATAATTGATCCAGAGGCAGTGGAGAATTGGGATTTCGGTTCTGTAAGGGCGGACTGGTAAGAAGAGATTAGACCTGTGAATGGATCATTTTTCACAAGCCAGTCGCAGACACTGCAAGTCAAACCAGAGTATTTCTATGAAAGGTGATTGGGTGCGGCACACTATTTTGCAGTCATACGAGTAGCAAGACAAGTTGTGGGGCAAAAAGTTTTTTTTTCCAATTTGGTTCACAGAGTTTTGGAGCAGCATTTGAAACCACTGCCGAGAGCAAACCTGGTTCATCGTTTGTGGTCGCAGACAATTTATTCGACATTTCATTGAGAGCTTGAAAAAAAGTCCAGACTGGCCTTATCAGTCTCTCTTTCCTCGTATGTGGGACAGTGGTGTTCTGGTCGATAGAGAGATTACAGAAAGAATCTATCACGACTTCGCACTTGCACGTCTTGAAATTGAGGTCTGTCGCCTTGACACTCCAGGTTTAGGTTGAAAAGATTTCGTTGTGGTAAACTTCCAGAGAAAAGTGTTCTGTCTTTTGAGCACGATGGAATGTCATTCTTGGATCTGGAACACTAACAAACATTCAGCACTTGGCTGGGATTTGGCCAGGATTTGTCAACCACCGAGTCAGACACGCTGAAAGACTTACGCCAATGAGTGGAGCACAGTTCAACAGATTTTCTGGGATCGCGCGCAGAAATAAATTAGCAGAAAGAGAATTTGGCACTTGAGGCCACTGAGCTCTTTACGTGTCCACTTACCATTTGGTGAAGGTCAGAAGACAGGCGGAAGTGTTGTGATCGCAGGGATCGATAAATCGCCTTTCATGTTCTCCACGCACAAGGACATCGAAACCCAGACACACGCCATTTTCACAAATTTCACCACCAGTTCTTCGTCTTTTGAGTCAGGAACAGATTTATTCGTGTGGCTGCATCAGCGTGTGTCTCTGCATAATGTTGGACTTGACATTCGATCAAAAGAGAAAGAAAAGAGAAGAGAAAAGAAGGGAAAGTTTGCCTTTCACGAAGTGTCGTGCCCTGGGAGAGGGGACCCCTCCAGGTCGCACCGATCTGTCTATTTTTGACTTCCAGAGCAAAATTACTGAAGTCCTAAACTGACAATTTCGCAGAAAAATAACTTGATCTCCATTACATCGAGCGAGCTGTCGTTGTGCAAGTCAAAGCTGCGCTTGAATTGTGGCAAATTAATGAAATAACTAGTTGTGAGCAGGCGAGTTGTCATGGATCATCAGGGTGGAGCTGGCGTCACGAGAGGTGTTTGTGTCCGGGGCTCCTGGAACAGCTGATTGTCCCTCGTTCGGGGAAAGCAACTCGAAGGCTTCTCCGTTCAAGGTCGTTCCTTCCAGTCCCGTGGGTTTGACGTCCTTTTCAGCTGCAGAGCTGCAGCGGTCGGTCTGGCGCGTGTTTCAGTCAACAGGGACTGCGCTGAACTTTTTGACGTTTGTCAGTTCCATTGGAAATGCGAGCTGGGGCGCGTGATTCAGTTGGAAAGAATCCTGAAACTTGAATGGGGGATGATCACATTCCCATGAGAATTCGTTCATTCGTTTGGCACAGTTCGCTTCCTGAACCTGCACAGCAGATCCTGTTTTGCTGGTCAGAGTTCGGTTTCCATTTGTTCTTTTTGGCCAAAACACATTCAAGAAGTGAAACCTGTTGTTTTTGGAGTCTCCTGAGGTGAGTTCCGCGTCCTGGACATGCGACCCTCATTGAAAAGTATTTGGCTCTTGTTCGCAATATTTTGTTGTTTGGAACGACAAAGGACAAAGAACGTTTTTCTGTCCAAAGAATGATGCGTAAGAAGATGAGATTCATCAGAGGAAGGTTCATTGTTCCTTTCTTCACACATATCCGAAGAATTGTGCCACAAGCCACAATCATTGGAAACAGTGGCTCTGGGCTTCCGTTGGAAAATTAATTGCAGAAAGACCCAGCAGACGCCTCTGTTGTTGTGTGTGGAAATGCGTGAAAACGAGTGTGCAAGGAAAAGTCCAACTCTGCCGAGTTGTGAGCCCGAATGTGTTTGATGAAGTTAGCTTGCCACGTTTGTCTTCAGGCCTCCCAGAGCTCCTGGGCCACGGTTCATTTATGCACAAGTGGAAATAAGGTTTGCTTCACAAGCCCCAAGGCCAGCTGTGTGATTTTGCAGATAATGACACTTTTATCCGCAAAATTTGTCCCGATTTGGTAATGCTCCAAAATGAGTGAGCCTTGCTGCTTGCAACTCCTCAGTTGGCACCCAGTCAGCCTTGCGAAGAGCAAAGTGGGACAAAACAACACCGTTCATAAAACAGGAACACTTTGAGAGGAAGTAAGGATGTTCAACAGAAAACAGGTTTGGCGTCTCTGAGTAGTCGTGTAATTTTGTGGCACAAAATCTTTTTTTCTCTCTCTCTTCAAAGTTGGAAAAGGTTTATGAACGTTATCTTTCTACTCGATTTTGAGGTATTTTCTGTTTTGTCATGTGAAGTGCATGATTTTACATCGCCGAGACGATAACCCAGCAGCAGTGGTTCACACAAGTGTAATTCCCCAAATTGGACATCAAAATCCTGTTGCTGTGAAAATGCAGCAGACTTGACGACAAGCAGAGAAATCGGTACTTTCGTGAATTCAGGTTTCAATGTTTCTGTGTTGTTTGCTCCTCTGATAATTCTGGATGGAAGTGAGCTTTTGTCTTCTTGCCGTTCACCCTGTCCTGGGTCCTGGATGAAGGGCTGAGGTCATCAGGAAGCCAAACCCAAAAACCAATATCCACAGGCGTGTACGAGCGATACCTCGTGGTGTTTTGAACAAGGTGTCCAGGTCTCCTCGAAAATCTGTCAGGTGAATGCATGGACCACTTTGGTTAAAATGATGGCGATGCACGTCATCTGATGTGTCGGTGCCTCAGACAAGGTGTCCAACACAGTGTCTTTGCAACCACACCACCCACCGAGACAAGTGGCAACAGTGGACTTCGGGGATGCAGAGTCCATCAGACAACTTGGTTCCAGAGTCCAGAACAAAAATGAGACTTTAAAGGACTTGCAACGGTCGGACAGTCTGCCATGCAGGAGCGCCTCCCTCAGGCTTTGGGTTCTTGTTTGTGTTCAAACCAACCAGAGAAAAAAGTAGTCGCAGTTGAGAAGCTGACATCCATCCATTGGCTGGAACACATAACGCTACAGCCAGGATTCACAAAGAAGGATACAGGTGCACATGCAGCGCAGGTTCTCAGAATGAGATGAACTGCTGCCAATCTCTGACATGATCCGAGGTGATTGCCCGAACTGTCATCCTCGTCTCCCACACAAACAACCAAGGTTAACAACCGGAACACAAGTGTACGTACATGAAGATTGTGAAAATACTGAATAAAAAATGATACACGTTTGAATTTGACCCACCTGACTGGTTGAGACAAGGAACAAATTCTCCCACACCCTACTGTTTCCTTGGACTTGCCCCCCTGTGTATCATTGGTTGGTCAGCAGCTCAAAGTGCTTTCAAATTTCAATAGACTGAACTGTTGGACACTGCTGTGAAACCTTCAGTTGTTCTGGAATGTGACATTGTTGAGCTTGTGTCCCAGAGGAGTGAATGTGGGATTCTGAAGCAGAATCGGAGAGAATTTTTGGTCTTGAGAGTGAAGGTCTGAACATCAGTGGAAAGAATCTTTCTGACATGTGACACTGTTTGTGTCAGTGGACACAGGTGAATGCCCTGACAAATCACTGCATCCCACAGTGAGGTTCCCACCCTTTGTGCACTGTTTCAAAAGCATTGACACAATGTGCGGGTGGCGCGTGGGTTGTTGATTGGTATCTGGATCTTGCGAAGTGAACGGAAATGACAGCTCCCCCGCGATTGGGTGTTGTGAACCGAACGCGTCCCTTTTCACAAATTGCCTTTCAATCAGCGCTGATTCTGTGTCACGGATCTGTCAGAAATGTTCAAGGTCTTTCCAGTTGGTCCCAAGTGCCTGGCGTGCGTTGTTTTGAGTTCCCCCAGCCTCGTGAGTTGGGGTGACTTTCCCCTCTCCCCCGACGGCTGCTGGGTATGCTACAGTCAGGTTAGCTGCACACAGACACTGCACCACACCTGGTATTTCTGTTGCAGTCACCCCCTCCTGGAAATGAACAGTTATGAACTTTGTTCCTGGAGGTCCAAGGCTTGTGGGGACAGTCTCTAAAAGAAGACAAAGCTGAGAAACCTCTTTAAATTTCATAAGTGAAATCCTTGATCAATTTCCAGCAGCTCAGGGGCATCAAAACAAGTCGCAAAATGCGGTCTTGGAATGTGCTGTTTGGAGAGGCACTCCATCCGGTTTTCCAGTGGCAACGAGTATTTCTCGAAGTCGGAAAGCAGTCATAAAGGTGAACTTAGCACGTCGAGATCTGTGTGTTGACCTGACCTGTGTTTGTCGTGCTGAATTCATTTTGGCACGGTGGTGTCGACCTCAGAACATTCTCCACTATCCAGTGTGAAGTTGTCCTTTTCTGCCTTTGGCAGATTGGCAAAAATTCCCACAAGTTTCACACGTCCTCTGGTTCTTTTGCACCCGGATGTCTCTGCACGAGAGAAACATACGTCAGCCACGCTGTCCATGGAAGTCGCAAGGGAAAAGCAGTTGCCGCACTTCAGTGTCCAGTTTCAGCACGATAAACCTGGTCGTACATGGTCATGTTTTTGCAAGCTTGTGAAGAGCGAGGGCGGGCGGCTGCTGTCCGCTCCACCGCCGCTCGCCTGCCAAATGACTAATGGCGTGTAAACTGAATTTATCACTGGGAAAACAATGGATTTAATTAATACGGATGGTTTTTCATCATCCTTGCTGTCATGTTGAACTTGCAATCATTGCCCATGCATAGGTTTTGTGAGGGGAGCGCTCAATCATTGCTTCGCGCTGTTCTGGTGCACCACGTATCGATCTGGATGTGAACGCGGCGTTTAAAGGATGGCACCAGGAGCATTGTATGGGATCTGTGCACTGCATTCCGGGATTCAGATTTGGAATGCAGGGGAGCCAGAATCGGATCGATTGGTGTGTGTGTGTGTGTGTGTGTGTGTGTGTGTGTGTGTGTGTGTGTGTGTGTAGGAGAAACTGTTGACTCAACGTTGCTGGTTCCGTTGCCCAAGTATATGGTTCCACAGATACGTCATCGTAATTACACACCCTGTCCCAGGCGCAGAGGTTTTGCCCCCGAGAGCATCGTAGCTTTGCCACAACGAATACGCACGCTGAGAATGGTGTGGACCCAGCACGAAAGGGCGGTATTCACTGCACTGTTGTCACGCTAAAAATCCATCCCAGTCTGCTCGCTTCCGCACAAGTGCATGAAGCTGCAAAAGGCCACGGCGCTGCAGCCAAAGATTGGGGCATAGTGCGTGTTGGGCCGATAGAAATGCACCCAAATAAGACTAAAATTCTGAGAGTGTGAAGAATGGCTGGTGGCTAATGTATGCGTCAGTGTCCTAGATCCTCGTACATTGAAAAGAGTGAGAGAGTGAGTGAGAGAGAGAGGGAGGGAGAAAGAGAGGCAGCTTCTCAACCATTGAAGCAGGCTGTCTCTTCCTCCTCCGCCTCCTCCAGCCTGTGCAGCGCTGCTTCCACAATGCCAAATTGCATCAAGGCCTTTTTTAACCATGTACGGTGTTTTCTCCAAAGCTGCTGCCTGCCTGCCTGCTTGCTTGCCTGCCTGTGCGCAGCAATTGTGTGAAGCGTTTGTCCCTGCGTGGTCATGCTTCTGTAGGTGAACGTTCGCAACATGCTCACTTGGTGCCCAGGTTCCCCAGCACACACGACACAAGGGGCTGAATGAATCCAATGCAATGAGATCAGCATTCGAATTCGATGAATTTTGGAGTGAACCAAATGACTCCATTGTACCCGAGGCCAAAATGGATCCGAATAACTAAACAGGTTGCTTTTGTGGAATTAGTGCTGGTGCGTGTGTACATGCCTCCCAACACGCAGCTTCGGATATTTGTCCGCAGAACACAGGTATCGTTTCAACGATTGGTGGCTGCTTTTTACCAGAACGGAAGCAGAACGGTAAAAGCGATTTGAATGCCTGTGACTGCTGCTGCTGCCGCTTCTGCAGAAGAACATGTTACAGTGACTTGTTGTGCAGGAAACACCAAGGACAGCAAAGCAGCTCAGCCCAGCTCCCAGTTTTCTTTTTTTTTTTCAAAACCAGCGAAGCAGCCTTTGGCGAAAAGGACAGGCAGGCAGGCAGCTGGTGGTCTCGTGACACGGCTAAACACAAGCGTCGTGCAAAATATTTACATCCAGTCTCTCTCCGTGCAGACGCACTTCCTTGACGTCGTGAATGGGGGAACCCGTCACCTCCAACCTTCACACAATCGACATTTCCTCGAACTGTTCCCAGAAGTCTACAGTTGTAAGGCGTCCATCCAAAACAAGCTTTTGAGCGCCACAGGTGAAGACTCCATTAGCGGTGATTGTTGTTGCTCGTTGATGATGAGGTTGCATTTTGACGTCGGGTATAAAGTTGCCCTGCGTTATGTGAACAGGATTCACAAAGGAATCGTCTCCAAACAAGTGAGGATCATCTTGACGTGCGGACAGAGAATCTGGAAAGGGACTTTATAGTCGTGTTGAGAGGCACATTTTGTCATTGGATTTTAAAGCTGAAACGTGCACAGGTATTTTTTTTGTTCTTTCAATGGGCGCTCGTAACTGCAGGGTTCGTGTTCATTTGAAGTATCTCACATTGATAGCATGTGGAGAATACGGCTCGTGTGTCTCTGATCAAGTTGTTTGTGGAATAACATTTTCGCATTCCGGAGGTCGCTTCGACCTGTCACCACCGAGTGTACGAGTGTATATGTCCGCAAGTTGCAGGGAAAAGGGGGTGCAGCGCTGTTTGAGTTCGACAGTGGCTCCCTGGGAAAGGGGTCCAATTCCGTCAAGTTTAGCACCAGACCCAAGCACAAAAGTTGGACTGAGATGTTTTGGCGCCCCACCTCACCCCACCCTTTTGTGTTTGAACTTCAAAAAATATTTGCCAGCAGGGGGGAGTCTGGTGCAATTTGAGTTTGGCATCAGGCCCTCCCCCCCCCATACTCCCAAGAAAGTAGGGCTCTGACATTTTTAATCTGATTCCACCATGTGAGCACGGCAGAACAAATGCGGAGACAGGGCATTTGACCCAACGTGTTGTTGTTTTCTCTGGAATTGAGATACATTCTGCGTGTTGTTGCTGTGTTTGCAGATGCAGGAGAAGGAATGACCAGCGCTGAGACCGGCCGAGCGAGGGGAGCGGAGTAGGGAGGGACGGAGCGACGCGGCGCGTGACGCGCGAAGCGTGCTGAACGCCAGGAAAGGGACGGGGACCCTGCTCGAAAGGAAAGGAAGGAAGGCGCAAGACGGAACGGAACGCGGCTGAGCTCCCCTGATTTCACCGGCGAACTGCATGGTGCTGTCTCGAGCCCTTCACACCCCAAGAGGAACGAAAGTCAGAAGGTGTTTGCTACGAACGTCACGTTTCGGCGTCACAGCGGAAGGAGGATGGTGGTAGCTGGAGCCGTCGCGCAGCGCCGTCACGCCAGCACCGCCCGCCGCACAGACTGACTGAATGCGTAGCGCCGCGCACGCGCACTCCGCTACAACCCGCCGCCGCGCGCGTCGAGCTAATGTCCACATTGCGAAGCATTGTATTCGGCTGTGTATCCGACCGCAGCCTTGAGGCTCAACACGCTCCAGCGTCAACATCCAAGCGCCCTGAAAAGTGAGTACTCGCTGACAAACGCCGTTTGTTTTTGTTTCAATGGTGATGCATCTAGATAGTTTTAAGTTTGGGGTTCCAAGGTGCGAACTGGGTGGTGGGACAGAAGGGCTTTTCTCTCTGGCAGCTTTCCTGTGAACGGAGAAATGATTGGTTGACCACCTTTCACCGCGGGCTCCCTGATATCAAGTCCATATGTACTCGTAGACAGGCTGGGTGGGGACAGTTTTGTGGGTCCCATTCCTGTGAAACATTTCTTTGTATTGGCCAGACAGAAAGGACAAAAAATCTCCTCATTCATTTTTGGACAAGTTCTGTGCACATTGCCAAGAGCAAAAATATGTACAAGAATGACGTCCAGTGGTCGTTGTTTTCCACTCAAGATGCATCTCTGTTACGGTCACTTCTCACGTAGGAGATCTCTTCTGTGTATTCCGACTCTTCCCAATGTCCGGCTGTCTTTCGTTGCCTTCGTTCATTTCATTTTGTAAGTTTAGAAGATTTGGAAACAAAACGCTGCATCCAAGTATAATTTTGAGACTTGTACTCATTTGGTTCGGACTCTTTGGAGTCCTGTGTTTCTTTGGTTTTTAGTCCCAAGTTTGTCTTCATTGGTGTGGTTTTTTTTCGATTTCTTTCTTTTGTTTCGTGACATCCTCGGCAGGATTTGCTGAACTATCAAAAAGTGTCTTCCTCTGTTGTAGGGTGAGAAGCTAAAGTTGAATATTGAAGTAGGCGTGTTGTTCTTAGTGCGCCTTGCCGCAGCACAGCTGTTGTTGTGTGTTCGAGTGCGTGCGTGTGTCCGTGCGTCTTTCTTGTTTCTGTTTGAATTTTGAGTTCAAAACCCCACAACGAAATAAGGACAAAGACTCGATGATTGGAAGCGAGATCTCGAGCCGTGTTGAGTTTGATCACTGATCAATACAATTCTGATCAATCCCTGTCGATCAATCAATCCTTTTGTTTTGTGAAAATTTAGTTTTCCTTTTGCACATAAGCACCGCATCTAACTAACCCCAATGAATCAATTTCAATTCTGTGAATATCTGCAAAAAAAAAGAAGAAGAAAATTAAATCTCCTCTGTGGCGGTCCCATGTTGAGGAACAGCTGCAGAAAAACACACAGGTATCCAACCCGTGGGCTTTGGTTTCTGGACTGCTGGTCTGCAGTCATCTCCGGGGAAGCGTCTTGGATTGGATTGGAGTTTCTTCACGAGCCCACCGTCGGTCCTCGGGGAGGGGAGCCCCCTGGAGCAGGATCCGTTCCTCCGAGTGCCGTGGTCGGTCGCTGAAATGAACAACAACTGCGTCTTTCTTCAACTCAAGGTCGCCAAGCTTCTGCCACGGGCTCTTCCTCCTGTGCGGACGTTGTGGTTGACGAGTCGAACTCGCAAACTCGCCCAGGTAGAGAGAGACACGCAGGGCTCAGCGCCACCCAACCCACCGGCCGCGTACGCCTGTGAAAATGTCGCGCTCTGAAGTGAATTACTTGACGACACCCACCGTTGTGCTTTCCAACACACATACCAGGCAACTGCCGGAGTGAGTATTTTAACGCAGCACTGTCTGTTTTGAAAAGAAAATGCGAGGGGAAACAGTTAACGAAACGGGTGATCTTCTTCAAATTCCCATCACCTCAAATTTGCATGCCTCACAATTTATCCAGTTGCCGATTTGAATAACTCCACTTCACTTGTTGCTTGCTTCTTCCTCATGCTGCCCATTTGCTTGCCTGTACCTGTCACTTTCTGCCTAGTTTGGTGCATGCCTGCACGCAATCTTTTTCGGTGCAACCTTTTTTTAACGATTGGAATGTGTTCACCGCTTTAATAGTTGTTTCAACCAGTTGGAGTTCAGAGGTTTTGTTCATTTGTTGTTGGGAATTTCGTTGTTGAGTTTCTATTTCAGCATCGTACGTACACTTTTGAAAAATTTCTTTGTGGGACAAACAGGAAAAAGTTGGAATGCAGGGAAAATGTTTGCCACTCTGTACATGTATGTCTGAGGTGTCTTGTGAACTGGACCACATCACAGCAAAGCAACAACAACAACAAAAAAGACAACATCAATGACTGAAAGATTTCGCACAGCGGGAATTCATTCGTCCATGCCCCCAGTTGAAGATTTCCCGACGAGTGTTTCTTGTCCTAATACGTATCAATTCGTGCATCCTCGACTTTTTGTTCATTGTGGGCATGAGTTGCTGAGAAGTTGAATGAAAAATCCCCAAATGCATCAAACTTGAATGAAAGAAAGAAACATCATTTTGAATGGAATGATGATTTTGGTCGCTGTTGCTTCCCCATTGCATGCCACACCGCTCAATTTGGTAGTTAGTGAATGCTATGTACGAGTAGATCTAGTTCAGATTCTTGAGCCAGGAGAGTGGGGCACAGTTGCATTTCGTTTCACCCGAAGATATCTCCACGCACTCACATATCTTTTTCACATGAACGTAGAAAAGATCCGTTCCTGAACGCGTTGCTAGAATGTTGGACAGTTCTGACGAGAGCACAGCTTCATTCAGTGTACGACAGTCACGCAAAAGCAGATTTGAATGACAACACTGTTATGCATCGAATGAAATTAATAACTGCAATTTCGCCACTTCGTGTTCAGAAATTTTCTCACATTGAATGCAAATAGACGTCTAGTCAGCAAAAATTTGTTTTGTTCGATCCTGGAACTGAAAGTCGATGTCCCGTTTCTGGTTTCCTTTGGTTTTGAGAATGAAACGTTGAAGATGAAGAACATTTCAATATTTTGCCAAGAAACAAAAATGTGTTAAAGTCGCCCTTTTGAGGAGGTACTGAACGAGGAGAAAGCTGCTTCCGGTGGAGTGGTTTTCTGCTGGTTCCTGAGACCGTTGCCAATATGGCGGGTCTTGACCAGGATTTTTGCGAGGAAGATCCACATTTTCATTTGTTGTGGAAACATTGCTTCCTGTTTCTCTCACGGACAAAATATTCTTCTGCTCCATTTTTTGTCTCGACGTTTCACGAAATACTCGTAGTTTCACCACTTAGCTGTAAGTCATTCACAGAACACAAGGCCTGAATTAAAATGTTTAAAGTCTTCTTTCTCGTTTGTTCTGCAGAGTAAAGTTTGGAGTTCCTGCTTCTGAGGCCCTCAAGGATGACCACCTTCCCATTCCACTTGCCGTAAGTATTGCAGAAGACTGAGTGAACGGTAGTTCCAGCTGAAAGCGCGTTGCCCCAGGATCTCGCGTGTCCAGAACTGTGCTGTACTCACCCACAGCGGACACAAGTCATTGACGCACCAAGTTTGACGAAACCTCCATTGTGCGATCAAGAAGTACACCTGACATTGAATATTTACGCGAGTCAAGAAATACATCCAACTGGAAATGACGTGTTTTCAGGACATGTTAGTGTACATCGCACAAGAAGGGGTCACAACGACCGACCTCTTCCGTCGCCCCGGCAACCCCAGCGACGCCAAAGTCATCATCAAGAAACTCACTGATGGCAAAGAAGTGACCTTCACCAACTACAACTTTTATACTCTTGCTACTGTTATCAAGGTAACTTGAGCATAAAAGATATTGTGTGTGGGGGGGGGAGGGGGGTTACGCATGTGTGGCGCTTCTCTCGAGATTCTTGAGAAGCGACTTCAAGTCAGTGCAAGGACCATCATCTTTGAGTCCACCAGACTTCTCGTGAAAACAGCATTTGAAGCAAACATTACTGAGTCATGATTGTTTCCGTCCAGTCACCGCGGTTTTCCTTTGATGTTCAAACAAGCCAGATGTGATTTCATTGTGAAGTGCCCGCCCCACGGTACAACCAGTATCCAACTGTGTTTTGCGTTGCAGAAGTTTTTGCTGAAGCTGCCTGGAGGCGTGTTCGGACCCGAGGTGGAGAGGAAGTTCCTCAGCGTGTTGGATATCCCGCAGCGAGTCGAGCAGTACGAAGAACTCAACAAGTGAGTCGCGCCGCCGACAGTTTCGTGCGGGTCTTCCCAAAAATGAGTGAACAGCTCTCTGACAGGGAGTGTTAGCAGTCGTGATCGTGGGGTGCGATCGTGCAGTGAACGATGCAGGCATTGAAAGTGCGAAAAATTTTCGCTTGTTGGTGACAACTTGAGAACTCCTTATTTCCTTCCTCCTCCCCTCCAAAAAAAACCCCCCAAAAATGTAATTTTGTGCCGAGAGAACTGGCGCGTTTTTGCCACAACGTTGGTCCCTCCGTCCCTTCTGCAGGTTGATATTTTCTCGACTGAATCCCGAGTCTGAGTTACCATCACATGACACACGTCTCTCTCCCCTTCGCGCCCGTAGGATCATCTTGAGTCTCCCCCCGGCGACACAGCAGCTGCTCGCACTGCTCTTCGGAACCTGGTTCCGCATCGTCAACCACTCCGAGTTCAACACCATGTCGTCGGAGGCGGTCGCCAAGAGTGTCGCCGGAAGCCTCTTCCACACCTGCTCAGACGACCCCAAGAAGGTGGAGAAGGCTGTCGAGGTGCTGCAAATCCTCATCGATGACTTTGGCGTCTCCAACATGTTTGGACGCAGGAACATTCAGTATTTTGCGGAAATGACCCGCACTGGGATTCGAGTGAAGGAAAAGTACAAGTTCGAATACAAGTACCCAACGGAAGGATCAGTGCCATGTGAGTATCCACGTGTTGTTGTTGTGCAAGGCTATTGTGGTGGGTGGTGTCTGACTCAGCTGAAGAGCTTCTCACTGCACGGCTTGGCTTGATTGAAAGTGCAACTGCACAGATGAGACCTGTCACGGATTGAACTTTTGCTTTGAAAATTACGAAATTCCGAGTTCGTGACACTCGTTGAGACGACCTGTTTGGACAACTGAGCCAATATGGTTGTCGTGGAGTCAGCGGTGATGAGGTTCCTTTGTCCACATGAATGTCGCAGTGACAATGTCACTGAATGAACAAGAACACCTTCGGTTTTGACACACCCTGACTCCAACACTTTGGGCCCAGGACACCCAGAAAATTCCCAGCCCTGCAGGGGCACAAACAGGTGATTGGCTGGTTGTGTCACATCCTGGGAGAAGCCCCCACACCGAACCCCAGAGAGACCGTGCCGTTTCAGTTTGTTCTTGCTTGCAGAAATTGTTTTAAAATCAGTGACTTTGTTGTGTACTTGGGAGCCTTGTGTGTGGAATTGAAATGGCCACATAGGCGTGCGCAAAAACCTGTCCCTGGCTATTTCGGTTCACGAGCAACCGGAGCACTCCAGTTGTCCGCTTTGCCACCGCTTTGGTTGCTCCACTTTTATCAGCAGCAGAAAATAAGTTCTGTCGTGCACCGATCCCTTTTCCTCGTGTTCCTGTCGCCTTGTTAACGCTCCAAGTAGGCAGCTAGTTGTCTGGTGTGTCATCTAATGTCCCCCCAGTGTCACGTCCGATTGGCTTTGTTTCGTGGCCCTGGTCTCCACATTAGAAAGAGGAAGAAACGAGATGCGATTAAAAAATACATGACGAAGGACACTCCAGTCCAGATGTTTTTGAAGTGTTGCTGACAAAAAGGGCTGTGTCCTCTAGATGTATTCAATTCACTTTTTTTGTTTGACAATGTTCATTTTTGGTTAGATTTTGAGTTTGTTCCCAAAGTGCATGCCATTTTTGTTATTTTGCATGTGACCCCGTAGATGAGAAGTCAGTAGGAATTCTTGCCGGAGTTTTGCAGCAGGAAGCGCAGAAACGAGGTTTTGATGTAAAGGAAAACGGTGAGCATTTCTCCCTCAGTTTTGTCGCATTGTTACCAAATTCAAACTTTGTGCTGCTGCGCAACGCTCAAAAACTGTTTGTGACTTGTGTTCAAAGTTACCACTTTTTGTGGACGTCTGCACTTTTGTTTGCATGTGTTGCCATCAGCGCGATATTTTGAGACTTTTTCCCTGAATTGACATTTGTGCTTTTTCGTTTTTCACTGGACACTCATGACTTTCCCAGTGTTCACAGTGATTATCGGCAGGGTGACTTGCCGCATTTAAATGTGCATTCATTGTCATGTTCTGGGATGAGAGTCATCTTTATTGTGAACTCTCCTTTCCCTCCCGCCCCACCGCCACCTGCTAAAAATGGAAAACATGCAGCCCGCCTCAGTGAAAAGGCACCACGTGGGGCTGTCACTCAGGTTGGCGAACCCCTCTTCATTGGACCCCATTCCACTCGCCAGCAACTGCTGTGGCTGTCCACGGACAAACGAAGCGTGGACAAGTCGGCAGCTCTCAGCATATGAATCTTAATAACTTGCAACTTGCACTTGTACCAAGTGAACTCGGGTGAAACTGATCAACGCAATCGTGACATCAGGAGAAAGGGTTTGGTTTCACACATTGTTTGGAGGCTTTACTCCAACAAAAGAGTTGAATGACCATTGCAAGGTGTCACGACGACATCGCGGAGGGGAATGACCAGGAGAACGATGGGTCAAACAGACCTTCAGTGAACTCGCAATCTGGCCACTTTTCTCCTTGAGACCTTGAGGTGTCGTGCCGGGAGTGCAACTTTACAAAAGGTGAGGGCTTCAAGTTTCGTGCGTGTTTTGCAGCGATCAGCGAGGAGGATTTCTACGGCCGGCCGCCGCGGTCGCGGGCGGGGACGGGCGAGGCGGCGATGCGCCTCGGCGCCGGGCCGCCGTCCCCGCAGTCGCTGCAGCCGACGGCGCTCTACGGAGACGACGCCGACGACGGCTCCAACCCGCACAAGAAACTGACACACACTTCTTCCTTGTCTGCCCCTGAAGTCAACAGGGTACGCGTTTTCCGTGTTCAGGTTTTTCTGCTGATTCGTACCCATTTCCTGAACTGTCTTCAGTTCAAGTCGGATGTCGTGCCACCCGAAACTTTAATTTTGTCCAAAAATTTGCGTGACGCGTGCTGCCCGTTCTCCGACTCCATTCGTCATCCAAACTCGACCGACTGTCTGGTCCAGATGAAAATGCCAGTGAACCAACCCAATGAATTGCCAATCTAATAAATTTGCCTCTTTCCTCTTGCAGGGTAACAGCCCAACTCAGGATCACTTGACAGTTAAGCAAATATACCAGTCTAGTAGCTTGAGCCGATTTGACTATGTACGGCGACGGCAGATCATTCGCATGAAGAAACGCTCAAACTGGTTCCTGGCGCCCAACATAAGTGCTACAAGCGCGGACAGTCACTCGAGCTTCTTGGGGAGTCGGGACCGATCCGTGGGACGCTCGTCGTTCGACGGAACGTCGTCCGACGCTCTCATGTCAGACGTGACTGACCGATCGGACGGAGGCATGTCGGACACGCACTACTCGGAAGGTATGCGCCTCTCGACAGAGGCCGACACCAGCTTCCTGGACTCTTCCCACGACCAAAGCATGATCGGGACGGAGTTGACGGCAGGTGGCGGTGGCGTCGCTCTGACGACGACGCCGGCGTCCCACACGCACGCGCACGCCTTCGGACCCCGCGGCGACGCCGCCGTCGTCAAGGCAACACCCACCACCGCGACAACAATCAGTAGCAGCAGTGGCGGCAACAGCAGCGGCAGCAGCAGCAACCCGCGGCACAAGCTGCAGGCGCCCGACTTCATCAACGGAAACCACTCGGCGTCGTCAGCGCCGACGCCGTCACCGTCACTGACGCCGTCGCCTCGTCCGCCGAGCACTCCCTCCCACTCTTCCATCTCCGAGAAGGATGTCCGCTGCTTCATGGTAGAAAACTGGTACGGTAGTCCTGCCAGCCAAGGCAGCCACAGCTGAAACTTGCAGAACATATGACAAAACAAAGACACGGTTTTTAGTACACCAGTACTTGAGTGAATTTCCACCTCGTACCACGCGTTTCTTACTAATCTATTCTTACGTTTCAAAGCACGGTGTATTGAGGAACCAAGACTAAAACCAATCTGTACGCCTCGAGGTTTATATTATTGATGTGTGATTATTCTTCCATTTACTAATGATAATGATGAACATATGTAAGAGACAATCATTGCACGTACCGATGCTACCTGGACGCCACTGATGGAAAGCCGTCGACGAGTTGTCCCTAGTTTTTTGACGACCGGTATTTTAATATCCTGACCTGATATCAGCCAGTTTTGCCATGGAAGTGCTCATCAAGTCACGTTTTGTTTGTTTGGTACGACTTTATTTCATATTTTACAAACGATGTATTTTGGGACCTTGGTTTACCTCCACAAAAATGGGTCAGATTTTTGGGGTTGATTTTGTTTACTTTTCACAATTTTTTTTTTTGCTGAATGGGTTTGATTTTGTTTTGCAAATCGCGCGGCGTTGAAGATTGTGATATTAAAAATAGCGTGGTTCAGGTAGACAATGATTGGCACAAACTTTGGTGCTCAAATGCGTTTTGTGAAACAGTTGTGCATCGTATCTCCTCAACCAGTATCACAGTTGCAGCAGCAGGTGTATCTGAGAGTGAACGACAAACCACGGCGCCGGTGTGTGCTTCATTCACTCTTTGTTGTGACAATGAGAGTTTCATACTTTAGCAATAGCGGACATCCTTCATGGCAATACATTTCATAATTAGGAAAATCTCGGTTCAGATGTTCTGTAGGGAAGAAACTAGGGAAATTCTAGGACGATTGAAATTTGTATTCTCCTCCTTCATTGTTATTGCGGTGGAAATCATTCATTTCTGCATATTGCCAAGTCCTGTCATATTGCGGTTCAAGCGAGGAATTTCAACTGAGTGGATGAGAGAGATGCCTTTGTAGACTTCATAGCCATGTTACTCCTTTGCTCAATAATTCTTTACTACAACATTCGCAGTTTGTACGCGTAAAATTTAGCTAGCGCAATGACGATTAGACATTTTTGTAATTCTTTGCATGCAAGTTGGTAAAAGAGTCTGATCTCACAATGGTGAAATTTCATTTTGAAGCCAACAAAAATATTCCAAAAATCAATGACAAAAACTTGCATGACATCGAAGTCAAGTGTAAATACCGTGTAAATAAGCGCTCCTGGTCGACAGAGAGTCATAGTGAATTTACCAAGCCAGATTGTAGCTCAGTCAACCGGTCATGCGCCGTGGTCAGCGGTCGCGCGGTGGTACACGTTTCTCAAGACTTAATTGAAAACAAACCTCTACAGCTGCTTCTTTTCTTCTTCCCATCATCAGATTGAACTGCATGAGCCGAACTTTCTGACAATGATCCGGTCCAGTGTGTCACAGAAAGTGTTTCGTGTTTTCACGTTCAACAAATCAGAATCAGGCAAAATATTCACAGTTTGTCAAGACTGGTCGAAACACTTTCCAAGTGGACGGCTGAGATGGTCATTGCACCCCTGCATTCCTAATTCACCAGTCAGAGGCAGGGTGGACAGGATCTGTTCACTCCGCTCCCGGCGTTGAATGTTGTTGACCCTTTTGAATGTTGTGCACTTCTATGCAATTTCAACTTGTCTTGGTTTGCGCATCCCACGTGTTGTGAGTGGTGCGATGTGTCGTCCTCATTTGAAACGGGTTTCCACAGAGCACACAGTCCTGTCTGCCTTTCGACACGGTTCCCACACAGGAACCACTGGTTTTCGACATGCACAACTAAAATTCGTGCAGAACACGCAAATTTACAAGCTGCTGGTGGGGAAATAGTGTGTTACAGCAAAATCCAGCTTGACAAAAGGATTTTCCTCGTGGCTCAGATAAGGCTCCAGTGTGAGCGTTCCTGAAATGTTTGTGGCTTTCAAATTTGGTCTGCCCCTTCCCCTTCTCTCGAGCCTGAAAAGTGCACAAGGTGAAACAATTTCTGAAGGGTGTTGGGGAATGTGTTTTGACACAAAACTGTTGTGCATACCGCATCAACTTTCGCAATGTGAACTTTTGTTTTGTGCAGAAAGGAAATGTCTTCGAACAGGACGATCAGGGGAATCCGAACCAACAAAAAATCCTGACAATGCAGAATTCACAGCGATTATCTGCGGACAGAAACAAGGTTGCTCTGTGGAAACTGGTCCATGTTCGCTGTGTTCTCTCAGTCCATTCCTCGTACCTGTTGTACACTTCAACCCCCAGGTTTTGCTGGTGCACGAAATAGTCCTCTCACTGCTTCGTCGAGCAGACAATCTGCGAGAGAAATATCGTGGAAAAACAGTCCCAGGACAGAACAAATAGCTCAATATTTTTACTGAACCATCCGGTTCATCTCACGGTGTGAATCTTCAAATGTTCTCTGAACATCACACGTGTGAAGTGTTCTGAATGTGAGAAGTTTGAACGGAAGTACGTTCGTGCGTCAATGGATGCGTGCGTTCTTGTATTCGTTCGGGCAGTTCAACCCTTGTTGAAAATTTTCTTGGTATTCCAAGTACCTTGGCAGGTTATGGTATTTGAAGTAACACGTCTCTTTCTACTGAACTTTTCCAGTGATACAGTGACTTCCTGCGAGCACCTTTGAACATTCCTGTTTCGTGTATGGTTTGAACACGTGTCACTTCCTCCCTCGGCTGTTTTCCCTCGCGGATTATCATTGTACCTCAATTTGTCAAGGTTGAAAGTTGACTTTTCCCTTCTTCCTTTCCATGCCTTTTTCCTTGGGAGTCGACACCCCAATGAAGGTTGTATACATAACTAGTGATAAATTTGTTTCTATTCTGGTATTGTTGTGTACCTACGAGCGTTGAAATTTGCAGAATTCATGTAGTTAAAAGTTTATCTGTGATGGTGTGCAGTTTATACAGTAGGAAATTTTTACGCCCGCGAGTTTTCCTGGTTTGAGAATGGCATTCTCTCCACCTTCGGATGTTTATCCCACCCACGTATCATTTTCACACAGGGGTAAAAATCACCAGAATTCCTTGCAACTTTCCAGTGAAGATGGAGTGCGACTTCTCCTCATGATATCCTTGACAGGGTTTTGTCCATTTTCAGTGTGTCTGGCATGTATTGCGCTTGAATTCATCTCATCAAGTGTTGGTGTGTGGAAGGAAGTTTTCTCGGGGAAAATCCGGAAATTTAAGTCGAGAGTAGTTTTTGTCAGCGACTTCAACTTTCCTTGTCCACTTTTCACCGAACTTAAAGCACAAACTGCAGTAGAAGAGATTCATCAGTTTTCTTCATTGTCGCCTTCTCTTTTCTGAGGTTTCCTTTTCCTTTGGACGTTGACAGAAAGAAATTTGTTTGTAGTTGATCCGAAAAGTATGTCGCCAAAACTTGTGCCACCACATTGAAGGTTTATTTAGTGGAACTCACGTACGTAGTGCTTTTAGGTCATTTGTTACAGTTGTATATTTTAAGTGGAACGGAAGTTGCATCTTCGAGAAGATTGTACAAATAACCATTTGTAATTTGTTCCATGTAATAAAATTTTTTTATGAAATATACACATCAAGATACCGAAATACGCGTACGTGATTTGTTTTCCGCGTGTTGATGGTGCAGTACAGTTTCTATTTCCTGATGATTGCGATTGTGCACAAACTGGATTTCGGTTGCCAATGTTGCACCAAGCATCTTTCCAACCACCAACCACCCCCGAAAAAAAAACCAAAAAAACCGTTTTGTTCTGGTTCTCACTTGGACCTGATGAATCCACGGTCAGTGTCATTCGCGCATTCAACGCGAAACCTCCGTGTCCGAAGACCCACTTTCGAAATTTTATCGTGTCAACCGAAACAACAACGAAATTGGTACGACTGGTTTCAATTTATTTTGCCACGCTCTGTGGATGCAGCACGACCAAAACGATGACAGAATTACCTTGTGACGTGTCAAGCTGAAACCAAAATTTTGCCACAGCGTGCTGCGTGTGGCTTCTGACGCCAACGCCAAAAGCTTGTGCTCATATCTACCTCGACACTGAGCCTTTGCCATCTTCAGTCACTTCCGATTTCTTCGGGACTTGTGACAAAATACGCACTTTATTTCACCGCCGTCCCAGGAAGATACTTCGTTCCTAATGCTCTCAAAGAACTCACTGATTCTTCGTCGACATCCTTGGGAACCTGAACCTGGAACATTTTGAAATGCTGAAGGACATGTTTCACTTTCTCCGCGTCCAGTGTGTAGTCCTCGGCTATCTTAGTCGCAGTGTGTGTGTCTGGGTTGACTTGGTGATCGTCCAGGAATTTGAGAGCCTGTCGCACGGAACATCTGCCCGCAGTGATCTGCTCCGGTTCGTGGTAGCCGAAGTCTGACGACACTACCTGTTGTCGATCCTCCGGCAATCGTCGCGGCACCACCTGTAAAGCGACCAGAAACATGACAACCTTGAGAATTGTGGCAGAGTCGCACGCATGCACACATACACATACACACACACACACACACAACAGGGGCGACGTTTGCAGAGCAGATGACAGTTGCGGTTGGGGTGTCAAAAAGCAATATCAACCGAGAGAGAGCAAAGCAATTCGAACTCAAGTCTGTTTCTTCTCGTATAATTTGCGTGCTTTACCTCGGGCATTCTTTCTGGCTCCACTTCCATCCCCTTCAGCCTTCCAACGAGGTCGACGTTTTTCACTCTCTGCGCCTCCAGAAGTTGGGGATTTTCTGGAAAACGCACAAGAATCTGTCTCAGCACCAAGTTTTTCGAGGCCATACGGAAAACTGGGACGTCGTGATTGGTCAGGAGGGGGATGCCTGACGGGGGCCAGCGCGCCGGGCGAGGGGGGGGGCGCCTCCAGCAACAGGGCCGGACGCATTTTGGCCAGATCTACTTGCACAATTGTTTTTTTTATCCAGACTAGTTTGTTGTAAAAATCTACGCAGAAAAACAGAAGCACCACAAATCGTTCGTCACCTGTTCTGAATTGGTTGATGATTTTCTCTGTGGACTCGTGTTTCGGTGCGGCCGTTGGATTCGGATCTGTCCGAATCTTATCGATCTTCCTGTCTGCTCGGTTCTGCACATTGAACCTCATCGAAATTCTTCTACCAGCTCTAGACACCAAGGATCCCATGATGACACACGTCTATGTTGCGAAAAAGACGAACAAATGAAGTATTCTTGTTTTTGCCCGAAAAATGCTCTTCAACATGCTCGTCTGCTACCATTTGACCTTCACCTCCAAACTTCGTTCTCGAAGATGGCAGCACCGACATCTCGGTTCCCGCTTCATTGCGCGATGTCCCTTTCGGGCCAAGTTGCGGCTGTCCAAGGCCAGCCAGATGTCCTGTCCCACCCCACCCCGTGCATGTAGACCACCCTCCACCCTTAGTGGAGGACCAATTGAGGAAAAACCCCATGGAGGATAACCCCCCTTACACCCCCCCCAGCTGTACCCCCAACCCCTAGGACAAAACATGGCGAAAGGCTGGCAGCTTGGATTTTTTTCTGCCTCAGGATATTTTTGGATTTTTTTCTGCCTCACCCGTGGTTGCCTTGAGCACTGCCTCTCTTCTTCAACCAGCGGTGGTGGTTCTGCTGTCATGGGATAGATTCTGAGAGGACTGACCAGAAGACCGGGAGTCCAGTTCAACAACGGCATGTTTGTTACCCTCCCCCGCCCTTACATGGCAGTTGTTATGTCAGAACAGTTGTCAAACAAGAGTTGTGAACAACTGATTTTATTTGGTCAACGCGGACGTTTGCACCTCAGTCACAGCAACTACTCTGTTGATGTCAAAACTTCAGTAACTTGGCGGTTTTCCGTTTTCCAACTGTTCACAGAGAACGACAAACGTTCTGATGTTTTGACCTCTCAGAGATGTCACCAGCGCCAATGTGCCCAAAATACGTTCCTTGCACAACACGTAAACAATTGCGATTGCAACTTCATCTGTTCAGACGCTTACAAATATGATTTACAAATGTGAAGATATTTGCTTCTGAAAAATTGATGTGAGCAGCACAATACTTAGAAACATGACATTTCTGAATGGACACATTGAAGCCACTGCCGGCTTTTCTGTCAGCAACTGTTTTCACACAGCACAAGAATTGTTAAAAGAACGATGAAATCAATCGCACAAACATTGTGACTCAACAACAGGGGTGTTTGCACCTCTTCTCCAGCAAAACTTATAAACCGACCTGGACGGAATGAAAATAAATGCTGTTCCAGCACAACCACCAATTTCTACTGTGACATCTGTTGCGACATCTTCTCAGTGTCTGACGACATTGCCCAGGATCACCTGCCTTGCCCAACTCCAAACTCCACAGATATTTTGAAACAAGACCGTGTCAAGGAAGTTAATTAACACGTATTTCGCTGCACGCCTTTGAAACAGCCTTGAGCTGCTTCCCGTAAAACGTACGTCGCACGTAACAAACGATCCAATGCACAGTCGAAAATATTAAGTTGCGGAGACTTGAACCAGTGAAACTTCGGACTTCACACGCAATTGAAACTGCGACAAAGGCAAGGAAATACATTTCTTCAGACACCAACATCGCCCTTCCACACAACTTGACACGTTCTTTGACGAACGAGGGAGGGGGACAGACACAGGACTGACGAGCAACATTCGAGAACAACCGGTCACGGTAATTTACTGACAAAGGTGTGACACTGAAAAGGCAGCGTTTGCAAAAATGTAAAACAAACTGTCGATGTGTTGTTGAACGAGAGTTCCTGAGGCCAAGTTAGTTACATCCCGGACAAACTGAGTTTTTGTTTAGTCAATGCCACTACCCTGCAACATGGGCTCAATCACAGATAAACTGGGCTCGGATGCTGTTACAACTATTTTCAGAACTCGTGTTGTGTGAAACCTTTCAACAGACTGCCATCACAGCACACACAATCATTGGCCTTTGATCTTTCAATTTGTGTCGCAAATGTGCGTTTTGTTGCACAAACGCACGAAGATGTTGGCAAACAAAAACATGGAACACACACACGCAAGACATGCATGTGTGGACGTGGAAAACAGCTGCATTCTGTGTCCTACGCTGCGCACGGAACGCGCGAAGGTGCACTCTACACCCAACTGGAAACAGCATTGACTTGCAGTTGGCATTTGGCAAAACAAAAACAACAAACACCTTGTTCTGGTTTTAGCTCTTTCCAGCCCCCTTGTCGTCTTTCTCAGCATTGTCGAAGCCGCTATCAGTTTTCTTGTCTTCTATTTCCATGAGCTGGAAGAAAATGGGAATGAACTGTCAAAAGCGAGGAGCCGAGGGCGCCCACAATTTTGCCAGGTGTGTCTCAAGATGATAAGCACGTTCTCAAAACTTGCTCAGGCAGGTCAGAAGGAAAAGTGATGGAGTGCTGTTCGATCAGATGAGCTACGTGCTGCTTCGCCCTTCAACCAGTGAGAAAATAACAGAGAAACGCACTCGCGACAACATGACAACTGCCGGTACTCACATCAAGCTCTTTCATGATCTCGTCCATGAAGTCTGTGGAATTGTTCTTGTAGGCTTGAGCAGCTTTGATCGCGTCGCGAAAGCACTGCGAGAAAATGAACCTTTGATATGCCTGGAGAAAGTCTGACTTCTGTGTGCGGTAATCAGAAGAAAGCGAAACCATGAATTGATCCTTCGATTCTGCTTTGTTCTCGTGTGAACTGTGTCACACAGAACACTGACATAAATGCACTACTTTTTGAATCTGTCTTCCTGTCTGAAAGCTTCACGAGGAAACATGTGTGGAAAGTAGCTCACCTTGACAACGTTCGTCCCATCCGACGCAGACACGTAGTAAAAGGGCATGTTGTGTTTCTTTGGAAATGCAAAACTCTTCTTCGTCATCGAGTAATCCACTGAGAAAAATCACAAAGCTACTTTTTGCAAGAACATCACAGGTGAGAATTGTTCGTCATTGTCTATGAATGTGGCATCTCCAGCAACAAAGCGACAGACAATCTCTGTATTGATCGTCACATTTCAAACAACCCGCGCGCGACACTCACTGTCGATTTTGTTGGCAGCACACAAGCAGGGGATCTCAGGCCTATATTTCCTAAGTTCTTGAAACCACGTGGGCAGATTCTTGTACGTAATTTTCCTAGTGACATCGAATACCTGAAAGGAGAAATGCTGTGCGGCGAATGGTTCACGATTGAATTATCAGGTGCACACAAAAAATCCATTTTTGTCAAAGAGGATTTGTGAGAACGGCCAAGGGCAAACACATCGTTAGGGCCATTGCGTTCGATTCGAAGTGTCTCCGAGTTCTCGCCAAACCAGATCCAAACAAGTGGATCAAAAGCTTTCTTGCGTCTGACATACTCTGATCAAGACTCACTAGTATACAGGCGTGAGCTTGGTGGTAGTAGGACGGGTGCATATTGTTGAATCTCTCCTGACCAGCAGTGTCCCAGAAATCTGCAAACACAAGTGCGTGTGTTCTTCCGACAGATTTCACTTGTCATGATACGTATTCTCACACTTCGCGACACAGACAGCTTTTCTCTGATTCGTGGGAGCAAGAACAAACCGCGTTGTATTGATTCCAAACGTGCAGTTTTACACCGATGCAGAAAACGACACCATCTGCACAAACAGCTGAGAACAATGGGCTTTTGCAGACACTGACACAGAAACGCGAGTTGAAATCTTCCAAACTGTCGAATGACCACAAAGAATCTCACCAACGTGGACTTCCTCGCCATCGAGGTTCGTTTTGTACTTGAACAGAGTCAGCGCGTAGGTGGACAACTGCTGTGGCTGGCTGCGGGGAGTTGAGGTCAATTTTCATTTTGTTCAGATTTTCATATTTTATTCAAAGCGCGAAATGCGAAGCGCATCAAGAGAAATTTTGGCACTCGAGTAGAGCTCGTCTGAGCACAAGATGTGCTATCATTCCCAGGCATCCGTTCCCAACCAAGTTTTCGTGGAAAGAGCTGCTCTTTGGCCAGTGCAACTGGTACAGGCGAAAGGCAAAATCGTTTGGCATGTTGAAAGGATACTATCCGTCCATGAGGAACCGTTCCACCAGCCTACAAGATAGAAAGGTCGGCGATCATTTCAAGACACGAAATTCATTTGTGCAAACAGTTTTCCGCCCAGTCTGGGGAACTGAGCGCCATCACGAAATCTTGAGCGCGGTTGCCTGTTGGGTTTCGATCACATTCGATTTGAACCACAGCTTGCGACTGTGTGTGATGCTGCTCTGTTGGTTTTATCCGAGCATTCTGGGTTCCCGGACATCCGAGGGTGCAAATGGAACATTTTCCTCGCGAAGATCTGTGTCATTGTTTGACAGCTCCAATCTGACTGGGATGCAAATTTAGATTCTGCAGAACATGTGTGTGTGTGTGTGTGTGTGTGTGTGTGTCCCGATTTCACGTCAAGTGCGCACTCTCCTTTGCCCTGGACGAGGGTCAGGGGCGGGAGAGATTTCAATTTGAAGGGGGAGCATGGTCTGTAACTCCACGGCCTCCTGGAAACACTCGCCAAGCCGTGTTGATAAAATTTGACTTGAGTTTGAATCTCAAAGGAAAGCTTCCCTTCGGTGCAAGAACGTGCAATCATCCACAACACAACGCAGCCATGTGTTAATCACTTACTTGGACTTTCCCACAGCACTGTCTCCCAAACATATCACCTTCACTTGGTTTTTCTCTTTGTATTTGGCTGTGTGCTCGTCTGTCGGCGAATCTGATTCTGCCATGCTTGGAAAGAATGTCATCAATGTTTATTCCACCAAATTTGGGATACCGACCAGTAAATGGGAAGAAACCTCTGCTGAATTCTGAGGCACAGACTCTCATTTTACAACAAACTACAATGATCATTTATATTTCACACTTGGAAAAAAATCTTTGAAACAAAACCTTGGTAAAAATCATAACATTGCAAACGTGTGTTGAAGACGAATGCAGTGAACGCGATCTAGTTTCGGTGGGAAAATTATTGAGTGCAGAAACGTCAAACGAAAACGAGGCGGACTTTTCAATCTCAACAACCTGTCAAAACAAAACGCACGTGGAAATGTTGACAGGAAATTGTTTTTGCTTGTGAATTTGTTCAAACCTCTGTAGTTTTGCAAATACGGGGTATATCCAATGATATACTCGCATACACAAGCACACGAATCACGTACAAGTACTTCAAACCTCATGACAACAACAGGAGTTTGGCTTGTTTGGATGGTTTTATTTTACAAAACAGATACTCGTATTTCTTGCAACGTGTCTTGTCGTGCAAATTTCTGCATGTCTGGATTCAGTGAACATGCAGACGCATTCTGAACAAACTGAAAGATCTCTGAGAGCCCTGTTCTATTCATTCATCAATCCGTATCTGCGAATGGGTTCAAGCGCTGATTTGAACTGACGTATGAATGGAAGTTGTGGGTGAATCACAGGTCAGAACTTTGTACACCAGTCGAACTTTTTCAATTCTTCAAAAACATCACACACATAATTCAGAAAAATATAGATCTACAAAATTGGAAACATGCACTTCATTCGCCAGTTGTTAGATTGGTCAAGTCTACCTGTGGAAAAGAACCAGCCTTTCTTCAAAGTTTACAACGTACCTTGCACAGTGCAAACAAAATTCAAGCTCAGCAATAGACAATGTGCAATGGTGAACACAGACAAATGACAGTTCCGGTTTCCACGTCTGCACTCCGATTTTGACGGGTCATTTTGAAACTGTTCTTTGACTGTTCTGGATCCACCTGAATTCAATGAACATGAGTTTCTGATGCAGATGTGGAAATCGGATGCTCCCAAAGATTCAAGTGGTGTGCAATATTCTTCCAGACTTCTCCCTCAACAAACTGCGAAACCTTCTCTTGTGACAGTGAAGTGCAATTGTTTCCCACCAGTCTCGTTCCGATTTCCACATTCATTTCAATGCCCTTTTGTCTGCCTGCATTTTTCACATTGCTGAACCATTGTGTGGAACAAACCAGGATGGTGTGTTGCAGATTCAAGCTTTGGCTGAAAGGGGCAATCCTTGGGATTTTACCTTAACTTTTTGACAAGTGCCCAACGCGTACAAATTCTGGACAATATTTTTTCTGGGGTCACAGAGGGGCGGCGTCTCGCAGTACATCCCCCTTGTGTGCCAGGGTTTTGATTTTACAAATCCTGACAAACCTGCCTGTCAACGACATGTTTCATGAGACCACAGCGTACAACGGCGTGAATGTAATGTTCAACCTCACACGTTTTTGATATGGATTTGAATGTGTCTACAGTGCATTTACTGTTACCGATCCAACTTTGAGCCCTTTGTTCCAAAACCGCTGAACAGCTCAGTCCAACGGATCCCTGGATCTACCAGAAAATCAGCAAGTTACAAATTGTGATCTCCGCCTGAGTATTTGATCAGTAGGCCTCCAGTCCTTCATCGTCCTCCTCCTCCTCGTTTGCGGCCTGCTGGTACGGGTTGAACCTGTGGTCTCGCTCTCGGTCCACCACCGACGGGGTTCCGCGCTTCATGTCGTGTCCACCATGCTCGTGGTGCTTGAATGCGCTCTCGAAGCGCAGCTTCCGGATGAGTGCGTTCTCGTACACTTGCAGTTGTGAGACGGACGCTGACACGTCAGGGATAATGTAGCTCACCAGCCACGTGAGAACAAAAGTTGCGTGCTGTCAGGAAGAAAGTAGGATCTTAAAAATCTAACGCAAAGATGAAATCATGTTGAATTCGCCGAGACGTTTGACGGCAGCGAATTCCTCTGTGTGTGCAAGACATGAAAAGCGGAATTTGGCAGGCAGGGTAGGAACAACATTCAATTGGCATCACCAGCTGGAAGAAAGGCTCAAGGATCAGTACGAGGCCACTGGTCACGAACAAAACTTTATGCTCAACGACACCACTGTCATGTACACACTTGTGTCTGTCTCTCGACAATTAAATTGGCCAATTTAATTGTGCGAAATGTTTTTCACGGGTTAGTGGTCAGAAGGTGAGATCTCCGGTCTCAGTCGTCTCCCTTGTGCGTTCAAACCGCAGTTCTCAGTTCTCAAGTTTCAGGTGAAACGACTGAAACTCACAATTCTCAAGAACGAAGGGTGACCAATAAGGCACGCACGGTTTGCCATTCACAGAAGAGCACAGACAGCAAACAACAACAGGACAATGGAAAGGAACAAAACTATGAGTTGGTCTTCTGCATCTAAAACGGAGTCAAAAATTGAATAAAATACACAAAAGAAGTCAGCTGCTGCTGAGGGCAATTGCAAATGTCTTCGTGGAACCTGTCTTTACTGACATTTCGTGGCGTGCAAATGTCTCTCATGCAAGACAGGTTCCACTGATAGTTGCAATTGGGGGTGGACAAAAGCTTAAGCTGCAATAGAAAAGGGAGGTAAATGTTCTGTTCACATTCAGCCAATGCGTAAAAGGTTTTGACATTCAAGGGTCAACCATTGGCGAATGTTAAGAACTTCTGGTCATGGCAAATTCAAAACGAAGCTTTTTCACGAGTTTTGCTTCGTATGATTTCATGAGGGTTACAAACGCTGGGGTGTCGGGTATCAAATAAGATACTGTCCACGTCAAGAGGAATACTGCATGCTGAAAACAAAATGGAAACAAATGTGAATTTCAGGCCCCAGTGATAAAGCTGCATGGTGCATTTTCTCGTCTCATCAAATCAAAATTGATTTCAGGTATGTTGACATTCATCGGTGCAAGACATGCTGCATGGATGTGAAGGTTCTAAAAGAGGTGCCCCATGGTGCACGGCTATAGACTCAGAAAATGTGTTCTTGCCACCAAAAACACACACGCCACGCACATACGTGCACACATCGGCTCGTAAACACACGCACATAGACAGACACACACACCTGTGTGACACAAAAAATATGTTTTCGTATCAATCTTGTCTGAAACGGCGTACCCTTGATCTCTCAAGCATGTCTGCGCGCACAAACTGTTTGCCGTAATTACGAAAGAAGGAAAGCTCACCTCAAAAACGATTACAAAAGCAAGCCTGGCGGCGAACACGTGCCAATAGACGCGAGTTCGCGCGTACGGCCCGTCAATTGTGTCGTCATACGGAGCCAGGAACGCCTTGAACCTGCAAGGAAAGGGGAATCGTCACGGAACACTCGACCTCACGCTGGATGCGCAGTGCTCGTGCAGGTACAAGGTCGCAATGTTCGACACGCCTCACACACTCAATCTCCGTCGAAACCGTGAACAAAATCGTCCAATTTGCCAGGATGCGAGGCAATCAGTCCGTTGACAGGAATCAGACAAGAAACGACCAATGCCCCTTTACAGTATTTTCCACGGGATACCTCCTCTGCGGCTATGTTGCCAAATTTGTTTTGATGTTCAACTGGTGCAGGCAGCGTGTGGACTTAACGAACCAAACAAATAAATCTTACCTGCAGAAGTTGGTGTCGTTGAACTCGGCGTCCACCTTGTGGGGGTCTGGCCGCGTGTCGTCTGTGAAATCCGCAACACGGAAGGTGGACAGCGTGAAGTTCATGTAGCCCTTGAGGTTGAGCTCGTCGTCCGGATGGTGTCCGAACATGTATACCATTTGCGGGATGAAGTTGGACGTCCACGCGATGATGAACGCCTGCAGAAGGGAAACAGAAAACTTTGATGCTACACGCACGAAAATATGAGTGTGTGTGTGTGTGTGTGTGTGTGTGTGTGTGTGTGTGTGTGTGTTTGTGTGTGTGTGCACATGTGAAATCTAAATAAATTGCTCTTGCAAAGCAAAATTTTCTGACTCACGTTTGACACGACTGCAAGGAAGGTCAAGCCTTGTAATATGCCATACCAAACACCTGAAACCAAATGCAAAATCGTGAGAAGATTCCAAACAATCGAAGTCCTGCAGGGCGAGACTGTGCCTCAACGCAGCTCAATCGAGAACAGCTTGCACCTTCCTCCACTCAGTTCTGCCTTTTACACATTGTTCAAATTGAAACACGTCTCACGTCCCTGTTTTCCATGCACCAGGGCCCTCACTCACCGATGTCCTGCGCTCGCAGAGCCGGGGGCCTCCGGTAGACGGTGACGAACTTGAAGGCGTCCAGTCGAATCTCGATAATGTTGTTCATCAGGGCAAAGAACGGAGCCAGAGGGAAGGCGGCCACGAAGATCGTTACGAATCCGTACTGGATCACTGGCGATGAAGTGGACACAACGACGCTCACTGATAGAACTGCTCACAAACAATGCGAGGCACCTGGGCTTGGTTCAAGCAAAATGAGACTCGTTACCCATTTCAAGATACTCGTCGAAGAGACCCAAGTCCGGCAGCACAGAGAGGTCCTTGTCTTGCTCCCACCTCATGTACAGATTGTCATCCGACTCGCCCTTCTTGGACTTGTATGTTGAGAGCAATGTCTTGAAGACTCTAAAACGGAACCGTACAAGTGTGTCCATCCCTCGTACATGTCACCAACGTCAGACGGATCCACTGACTGCATTTCCTTATCTTGTGGCTTGGCACTCACGGAATGAGCAGCTCTTTGCAGTTGTTGATGAACTGTTTTCCGACCATGACGACGAGCAGCTGGATGAAGAGATCCACGATGCAGCCAGACGGGTCGCACTGCAAGACAAAGCACAAGGCTGAACACGTTCCTCCAGTGTGGATGTGCACGGTTGCGTCAAAGGTCCCATCCAAGACAAAGTTTTGGACCACAACAAAGTATTTGAGTTCGATTACGCATTGTCTGAGATGGATGTTGAGATGTGACACAACGATTGTCTCTGAGTCTGAGAGCCATAAGTTCGGAACTCACTTCATCCTGCCTGTATTTTCCGAACACGTATCCCTCGGTGGTTCCTGGACGAGTGATGAATCTGGCAAAGGCAAAAACAATTTTTTTGCAGATCACTCAAGCACGAAAGCTTTTCTACGGCATCGGAAAATAATTTTTAGGTGATTTGAGGAGCTTGGTCCGATTTGTGAGCTTTTGGAAAAAGCGAGCGAAATCGGAGTGAGTGAAATCAAATCACCTATAGGCAGCCTCTTCCAAAAGTA
>JAAUXT010126419.1_pt1 | contig 74259 bp, 65 predicted proteins | sample 7278171 | NCBI WGS metagenome assembly JAAUXT01 (sample SAMN14350112, study PRJNA611818) | marine sediment metagenome | isolation source: surface marine sediment (1.8m) | place: French Polynesia: Moorea | collected 2018-08
GTGACCTCATTGTGGTAGAAGTGAGTTCACCCACTGCAAAAAAGGTTCCTGTGAAATCATACAACTCTTTTCTCGACCAAAGGTCTCGAAAAGTCGTTGTATGATTTCACAGGAACCATTTTTGCAGCGTGGGTGAACCCTTACGTCAAAAACCGAATCGTTTCCGACTGCTCGCAGAGTGAGTGCAAAAATGTGTTGGCATTGCTTTATCCTCACGAGAAGATTCACGAAAGAAGGTCGGACCACATTTAGATCTACCCAAGAAGCCCCACTGTCCCTGCTAGCTCAGAAGCCAACATCAATGTTCACGTGAACGTCGACATCTACCGCTGCTCGGAGCTTCTTTCTGTGCAAAGAACTTGCACACAAAAAGAGTGTTGTTGCGTGTTGCACAGTGACAGTTACCAATCTGTGTGATTGACACCGTGGAGACCAAACGCGGCAACGCAATCCTGTTGCGAAATCCAATCATCGAGTATCTGTGCCGGTGAGACGTGTGGTTCGAGATAGTTTTGTCTTGAAATCAGCCACTGCCATGAATTTGCCAGCTGCAGCGAGGATAAAATCACAGAACCTGTCTTTCAAACAGGTTTGCCACTTTTTCAGGCCTTCAGTGGCGTAACATGCCTGCATTGAAGTTTGCGGGTTGTTTTTGTCTCCACTGGCAACGAACGTCAAATGCAATTTCGGGCTTGTGTTGTTTTGGAAATATGTGATGGCCAAGAAAATTTGCACCCAAAAGACTCCACTCTGAATCAATACCAAGATGTATCACGCTGTACGATGCATGCAAGGCCGCACAGAATTCACGAAAATGACACAGAATGATCAATCATCGAGTCCATGCACACAGGCAAACTGATAGTTCCAGGCACCAATTTAGCTCTCCTCAGATGTACAAACAGAAAAGAACGACGCTCCACCAAATGATTAGCAAAGCATGGACTTCGAAATCTATGGTTTCCCGAGAGTAAATTGCGTTGTCATTTTCGAGAGAGTGCTCAGTTCCTGTCTGTTCCCTGAAAAGGAGTGTTGTGGTTGACGTTGAGTCGCAGGTTTGTTCCTGTGTGGAAGCAGGATGTTCGTCATAAAAATAAATTTATGGCCAATGCAAATCCTGAAGCCTGGATTTGAGTGGCAAACTACGATGGTGCGTCAGAAGGTTCCCACCGACGGTCGTTCAGACACATGTTTTGACAACCACGCCCAAAAAGGCCAAAACAAAGACACAAAATGGAGCAGGTTGCTTTGAAGGAATGCCATCACACTCTTCACCAGACCGTCACAGCATTTGTTCGCCCAAATTCTGTTCGGTTTGGGTTATCGAGTACGTTCATTTATCCACCTGCAAACATTGATCGTCGTTCAGAACCAAAGACCCCAAAATGCTTGGAGCAGCCAAGCAGCTGTGTCCTAACACGTCCTGGTTCTAGTGCTTCTTGTCACTTCAAACACAGAATCGAAAGACTGCTCACCCTGAGGGACATTAGTGTGAGGCTGGAAACATGCACCAACGACGCACCAGCGTCCACAGACACTCCTAAATTCTTCAGGAACTGCTGACGAACTTTCGAAAAATGCTCAGTCGACAACCTTCCAAGCCAGAACCTCTGAAGTTGAAAATGCGTTCGTGAGGGTCTGCAGTGGGCACAAGGCCGTCGTGATGTGTTCACACTCTGAACCGCATCATTGTGAATCTCATCTGAAATTTTCTTTCGCCCGTACGAGGGGGACACCAGTTCTGGCGAACAACATGCCTTGCACTTGGGGTCTTGTTTGCAAACAATTCCATTGTCTGTGCTCACTGAAGCGCAGGTGCACACAGAAAATGGGGCAAACGATTTGACCTTTGCTTGTCATGCTGACCGCCAGAAGTGGTATCCCCCTCGTACTGGCCAATGTGTCTTCTGTGTCTGCGTGGTTCTTCTGGGGAGTCGTCTGGCTGTTCAAACTGCAGTACGTTGAGTGAACTGTTCGGACGTCCCACTGCAAAACGGGCTGGTATTGCTGTTCAATTTACAGTCCAGTGCCCGAGCAACACAATTCTTTACGGGCCACAAATTGGTCCTGCAGGGAATCACCCGGTGGATGGACTGAGCTTATCACGATGCTGGAAGTGCAGCGGATGACTCCCAAATTTATGACACACAATTTTTATCTGCGAGTCCGTGGTTCTGGAATTGCCAAGATGAGACTATCTGACAGAAGAGCAGCGTTGTCGTGCCATCTTCTCTGCCTTCTTTCTTGGGGATTTATTATTTTGATTTAAATTTCTCTGTACAAATTCCATCTGCCACCAAAACCGCCGGTTCACCTGGTTTGAACAATGGCACCTTTCGACAAGAGAGAAAACTGGCGGAGACTACGGTGCCCTGGGCTTTGATGATTTATGCATCCTGCTTGAGCTGCACACAGCGGTTTGGAGTCAGATCGTCACCTGACGACGACCTGTCTGAGCTTCGGAAAATTGCATCGCGTTAATCACGGTCGATGAGAACATTGTTGTTCTGGTTGTCAGCTTGCCACGTGCAACAAAACGAGTGCATGTGTGTTCACAGTGCACCTGACCGGAAGTTTGGTGTTCGCAACTTCTTGACGATGGCTACGGGGCTCATTCACAAAGCAATTGTGTTTTTGGCGACAGTCAGTTTAATTCAATTGAATTCTTCCTCAGAGATGGATCGTGGGTCCAGGACCTGGCACCGCCTTGCCCTTTTATTCCTGTCCTTTCCTGGTTCCGCTGGGTTCCCCCCGACCAATCCTGGCTCCGCCTGTGCATTTCGTCTCTTGGGAAGGACAACATTGCAGCACGACCCACTGCATCTCAATTATTGATAATGATGGTTGTGTTTTCATGCGAATCACATGAATGGCGCAATTACTTACAACTAATATGTGTTGATGTCCAAGGGACTATTCGGCAATATTCATTGTCCCACGATTGTACACAGCGTTTTCTTTCTTTCGCCAAATTGCTAGGATTGTCACGAATCCAGCTGAGATTGCATCTTCACTTTCATTCAGGAGTAAAACCATTCTGTTCTTCCTTCAGAATGTGCATCCAGCTCTGTTGCAAGAATCAAAGGTCCATCCTGCAGTGAAAGTTGTGGTACTTCCCTTCTCACTTGAAAGGCCTGATTTTGCAACTCAAACCTGAGTCGAAGCAAAGAAGCTGCACGCAAACCTTCTGTTGGGAGGGCACAAAAATTTGTTGACGGCTCTTTTGTGTTGTGTGGCTGAACCTGTTGTTTTTACCACTCTAATTGTTCCTTTGGCAGGTCTTTTCCGGTGTTCCCGCACCCTCAGTCATGGCTGACGTCCTGAAGAACGCAACCAAGAGAATCAAGATTCGCAAGAAGTCCAAGTCTCAGTGTGAAGATGACGGCAGACGCAGCCCGAGACCTCCCACCACCAGCGACCACTGTTCGACCATGGACCCCGAACGAGAGAAGGAGATCTTCAAAGTGTTCCAAACATTTGATCTGGACGGTGAGGACAAAACACGCGGATTTATTCCGTCACATTGTCGATGTCATGAGCCGGGTTCGCACGCTATTTTCATTCGACCAAACAAAACGCGTGATTGTTGTGAGAAAATCTCTGTTTCAGGAAATGGAACAATTTCCGTGAAAGAGATGGTCACCTGTCTGAACGCAATGGGGAAGAAAATCACTTTCGACGAGGTCGTCGAGAAGTTCCACCGCATAGACAAGGACGGCAACCACGAAGTAGATTATGACGGTAAAGCTTCTCCAAACGCAAACGTGAAGAACAAAGTGCAGTTATCACGTGACACAACTCACATCCAAGGTGAGTTCTGTGGAACTTTCGTGCTGGGTATGTTTCATCAAACTTCCCCAAATTTTTACTTTTCAGAGTTCAAGAAAATGATGGAGTCATAACGCAGGATGAGGCGCTCAAACTGTTACAAACTCCTGTCTACGCGCGACCTTTGAACGACGCTTTGCTTGAAACATTTCCGAAAGCTGTACACTCCACGTGTTTTTCCTTATGTTTCGTTTGAAGACAGCATTGGATGTCAGGGTGAAATTCATCAACAGTTTCTTTCTTGCTGGTGAATATCATTTTCTTGCGTGTTGGAAAAGGCAAAAAATGAGAACCAAGTTTTGTTTACGAAAAAAAAACTGTTTGAAGAGTTGATACCGAGGTTTCTGATTGCATTTCGAACACAATCGTGCAAAGACACAAACAGGCGCACACGTAAAGATTTGCGTGACAGGGACTTCAGAAGAACAGGATACTTTTTTACTCATGAAAGCATTGCGCAATACACGGAATCCGATCATCCCTCAGGCGGATCATCACCAGGGCCGGGGCCCCACCAACCCCTGAGACAACGAACTCAATCCCCTCGCATTATCTGGCACCACAGGTGCAAACGTTTATGACTTTTCAGAATAACAAACAGGAGTGAGTGTGTCATTCCTGTCTTTCTCACAAACATTTTACTTCTTCTGTGTTTTTCTTGCTATTCAGTCTCCAGCGGACCCAGGGTTGAGGTTGGCATAGGACCTCGGTTTCAGCCAGGGCACGACTGTTGGTGCACGGGAAGTCCACTATAGGGGCGTTTGTTTCTTCGAGTTGGGGTGGGTGAGCAGGCTTGCACTTCAGGAATGTTGACAGTGATTGAAAAAGTTTGCTCACACCTCACTTGCTGCGGGGTTGAAGGACACAGCCCGCCCCCTGGTTTCGCTGGGGATGGTGGTCGTTTGAATGTTTCATATTCACCTGACTTGACAAATTTCATTGTCTTTGTCTTTTTGAAAATGTAAATAAATTTCACTGGTGTTTGAAACACACGAACTTCGCTCGTTTTCGCGAAGCAAGCGCTGCCGATCTCTGAGGAACTCCACTGGACCCAGAGGGTAGGAGTCGGAAACCCCTCTCCGACCCGACCCCCGAACGTTTTGGCGCGATCAAGATGCTCTGTCACTGACTGAGCCCTCAACGTAGATCTATCCCCCCCAACATTTTCTCAGGCTCGGAGGGTCAGATGCAAGTAGAGATTGTTGTCACCACAACTCCGATGCTGGCTGTGCTGAGGTACCCAGTCGTTCCATCCTTACTGCAGGGCAGTTCTCTTTGACATCACACCTGCTCGACGAGCAGCTTTGATGTTGGTAACAGCGAGAACCCAGAGTGGTTTGCCCTGTGACAGCACCTCTCTTTTTGCATTGGTGGAGCCGAACTGCATGCAGAAGGGCACCCAGGGTCTCTGACCACGAAAATGTGCCCAAGTTGCCCGCTCAAATTTTCAAGGTTGGAATTTGTTCTCTCTCCTCCCCAAGGTTTGAGCACCCCTGACCTCAATCATGCATTACTGAGAGCAAAGCACTGGTGGGAACTTTGTAATCCCTGTTGATGTGGTGTTGTCCCTGAATGCAAAATGCGGCCCTGAAACACTTGCTCAGGGACAACAAATTGCACACCAACAAGCCAAATATTTGTCCGCATGGTTTCAGTGTACGTAGTTTTTGATAAATGAACACGCGCTTTCCTGTTCAGTATTCATATAAAGTTGTCCCAAGGGCCCATCTTGTGACAAAGCCCACACATTACGTGCCCCTCATGCATTTGAATCACCACACCATCAGTGGGACTGCAATCACCGACAAGTAAACCGAAATGTAAAGCCCTTTTTTCCCTCGTGCTCGTTTGTCCGTAAATGCGTTTGTGTGGATGCTGCATGTGTCGTGTCAGTCATCGTACCGCTGTGTGTCTCGCATATGTCCACATTTACCCATTGTTTGCAAGGTTGGGTAGAATCCAGCTCATTGCACAGTTTTGTTGTGTCATGGATGCAACTGTTTTTGGCCTCAGCCCCAAAGTACAGTGGAGGAGATCAGCGCCGAAACACGAACCATGAGAGCCTTTAGCTTTACTCTCCTGGCCATCCGGGTACTTGTGCTGCTTTGCTTGCAGCCCCATGCTCGCACTTTGCCATGGCGCCCATTCTTCACCCCTGGGTCCTCACAGCACAGTTCTTTTTTCAACTCGTGCAGTTGCAGATGAGAACGACACATCTGTACTTTTTCCAGTTGGAATTGTGGACATTTCCCGCTCTTGATTCCAGCTTTGATTTGATTTGGAAGTGTCTTTGGCGTTGTGAGACAGCTGTCATTTCCGCAGAGATGTGAGACAAAGATCCGGATCAGACGACAACGTTCGGATTCGAGAAATCGGAGTACAACGGTGAGCCCAAAAACCTGTTGGTGTGATCACTTCGTGGGACTACGTGGAAGGCAGTGTAAAGTTCAGGTTCCACTTGCATACTGGGATGAAGTTTGCACTATGAGGCCACACATGCACCTTTTTTCATGAAAACAGGCTTTTACACAACACGATAGCCATCATGTGAGTCCAAACATGACAATCAAGCCTTTCAGGGCTTATACATCTAAGCAGGGCCAGAGGGTTGAGATGTGAAATTGTGAAACAATCCACTGTCTGCTTGGGAATTATGAGCAGACAGATACAGGCTTCATGTGTGGGGAATAAGGAATGAACATTACCTTAGTCATTTCTGCTCCTGTCAATGACACTGACCAGCCGTACCTTCCCACCCATCCTCCAAGCGACCCATGTCCCGATGCGAAAGAGAATTTTTTTGAGAAAACTCACAAGCAACCTCAGAGTGGCTGTTCCACAAAAATCCAAACTTTCCCATAAACTGTTCACATCTTGGGTGAAAGCAACACAACTCGGTTTCCCATTTATCACCCCAACAGGAAGCAGGACAAGCCAAACAGTCATTGGTGTTGGGGAACAGGAAGTTTAGGCAATGAGTACGACCGAAAGTTGCACGTCAACCCAAGAGGCGCCCACAGGTCCTGGGTTTTGAGCCCGATGTGCATTTTTTCAGGCTGGAGTTTGGTCCCGTTCACCTCAATCCTGGATACACTGGCGAGTTTCATCGTTCTGGATGACCCCTTGGTCAGAATTTGACACTGCACCTGCGTGCGTCATCCACCAAGAAGAATCTGCGTCCCGCTTGGTACTGTCTTCCACGATCCAATTGCCTACCTTCTTTTCTTCGTTCATTTATTCCGTGCCCAAGTGAAGAAAGAGTACGTGTTCACTCTTGACTGAAACTACCAGGATTCTTTTTTACGTTGGAGAACTGCCCGAATTCGCTTGTCCCACGTGAAATACAGGTGTGCAAGTGTGCAAGGCAAAGTTTGTCTGAGGAAAGGAAAGCAAACAACTCGAGCAAAAAATCTGGCAGGTCAGAGACATTTTGCGAGCTCAGTCATCGTCAGCACTGCATGACGATTGACCAAACGGCACAGCTGCGAATGTTTCCTTTTCGGCGGGCGTTGACCTGTCCTGCAAAACGATGCACCACAATCATCAGATCATCGATTTGGACTCAACAATTTGCAGTGCTCCCAATGACACTTCAAATTTACTGAAAGAGTAATTTTGTGATTTTTTTGTCAGAAGGCCGACCTGCAGTGGTGAATCGAGGGGACCGCTGGGAGCCCCGTCCCATGGAACCACCGTTCAAGTTGAACAGGCCCGCGGAACAGTGATCTGACACCTGGGAACCTTTCGTGAAACTTGTCTTCCTTCGGAAATTCAGTGGTGGTGCTGCAGCACCCGCAACACGATGCCGACACCACCAAACTACCACTTGCCCAACATTCTTGAGCTAAAATGGTTTTCGCGAGGGGCGACATGGGGCGTGGTGCTGATGTTCATAAAAAATGTTGTTTGTCAAGATTTCATCAAAATGTTGAAACGAAATCTACAAATCTTCAGTTCAAAAAGTCGATTCCACGAGAGAAAATGTGCACCAGGTCATACAACAGTTCCACTTGCTTTGAAGTTTCTCACACAAAAGACTTCTCTGAGTTGCAAGAAATAGAATTCACACCAGTTCTAAATTGCTGCAGCTGCTTTCAATGTCATTTTCTGAAAAGGGCATGGAGCCAAAATCAAGTTATAAAGAATCGCAACACACAAGAACACATTTTCTTTCCTGCAGAACAAAGGCGTCCTGGTATTTCGCAGTTTTTGTCAAGCGCAAGTGAAGACTTTGTTCCTATTTTTCCGATGTCAAATGACAAAGCAAACGTTCAGGCTGAAAACAATTTGTTTCCTCCAAATTCATGTCAATTCCAGGTTCCAAAACCAACTCAAGCAATTCTGTTGGATCTTCCTGTGCCGGTGGTGCCAGAATAAGAAACGGAGCTTTCGTCTGTTCGAGGTTGAGCAAATGGTGACCGAACAAGGCGCCGAAAAGCCCTCCGAAATTCCTTGTTCTTCGTGTAAATGATCGGGTTAATCCAGACGTTCACCTGCAAAAACATACGCGAGAACAATTTTGCTCGGGCAAGACATTGTTTCCTGACTGACAAAAAAGCGAAGTTTTTTTTCTTTTCTGAGATCACCCCCTACCTGCCAGAACCAAGTCGCGAAGTACTGCAGGACAAGAACGGCGATCGATTTCATGGTCGCGGTGGCGAAAAATATGACAAACCACACGCCGTAAGTAAACATGAAAGCTCCTATCACCTGTGCCATGACGGTCGTCACTTTCCTCTGTGTCGAAGACAGCTCATTAGAACTCACTGCTTCTTGAGTTGCAGGGGCCACTTTGCTTTTTGAGAGAGCGAGATGGGCAATTTTCCCGTAAAATATTATGACAATGAGAGACACTATTCCAAACAAAGGCATCCACAATGCTTGAATCATAATTGGAGCCATTGTGTTGAACATAGAACACTCCATGCCGTATTGGAACGTGTTTGAACCCCAAATGGCCAATATCGAAAGGGACACAGCAAGCAGCACAATCAGGATTGCAGTGATTGTTGCCACCTTCTTAGACAAAATTCGATCGTACTTGAATGGAAAATTGATGAACAGGAATCTCTCTATTGCAATGGCTAAAATGCTTAATGTGTCCCCTACTCCACCAGCATGCTGAAAAAAGCTGCGAGCAAGACAGGCATTCTTCCACACAACGTACGATGAGTTACTCAAATTACTGTCATCAATACTCTGTATGATCAAAGCTGAAGGGATGGAAATAGATCCCACGAAAAGGTCAGAAATCGCCAGCGACACCACAAACATGTTGGTCTTCGTTTGCAGAAACTCAAATTTGAAAACTGCCACAATGACCAGAGTATTCCCCAACAAGCAAGCGATGGACTCCACTGCCTGCACAACGATGTCCACAGTCACGAGAGCCTCAGTTGTCCGAGCTGCCATCGTTCACTTGTCCAGGTGAAGGACAAAAGGAATGCACTCGTCCAGCACCGTGCACAGAAACATTCCAAGTTCCACGTAAGCCAGTTACATGTCCAGCAGATGGGCACAAACCAGCTTTGAAAATACAAAATGTAGTTCTTTGACTTTGGCTGTCTCTGTCCTTCTTTTCATGCACTTTCCTTAGTTTCCTCCGCTTTGTATTCTTTCTTCAACGAGACTGTGAAGCAAGACACACCGCGCGCAGACAGGCAACAGCTTCGCTTCCTGAAGATGTCATTGCTGAGTTGGGATACAACCAAAAATGATCCCAAGTATAGTTGCGAAACTTGTTCTCTGTGAATCGATAAAGTAAATTCAGAAGAAGACAGACAAAACTCCACCATCATCTGGAATAAATTTCCAGCACACAACACCTTACCAATCTCAAAAACCACAAGCATAATTCAAGCACATTTTTGTTCCTGTGCAAATTTGACGGAGGCTTCGTTCTTCTGGCAGAACTTGTTCAAGAAAGGCTCTGCAGTTCGCGATCGCAGAGAGCTTGTTTTTTTTCGGTTGATTTTCTCCGCAAAAAAGCTCACAATCTCATTTTTCTTTTGGTTTCTTGCAGAATCCCAAGCAGCAGTTGTGGAGATGTTGCTGATTTTGTGTGTACATTTCCTCCATGTTTAAAATTCTATTTTTGAGGGTTCAGGCAAGTTCATCTCTGACACCCTCCAACATTGGAATCTTCATCCAGCTTGAAAACCAATTCAGCACAAAATGTTGGAGTTTTCACAGATGTTTGAAGGTCATAATGCGTTTGTGCACAATGACACAAGTCCATTGAATCATTTGTTGCTGAAATATCCGAAGTACGCACCACTTACCCAGCCAAGCCCATGAATTTCTTTTGTGCAACGTCAACCAAACGCTGGGTTTGGCCCTCACTAAGAGCCCAGAAGCGCGTGACCTGCTCCATGACTCACGAACAAATGATTTTTCCGGACAATTTTGCGCCATGGGTGCAAATAGTTTTGCGTTTGGGCAGTTTGTTACCCTCCACACAAGAGAGCCCAAGTCAGAACAGGGTTGTCCCCCCACAGCACACACAAGGCAACACGCAGCACAACACAGCAAACACAAACACACGTACGCAGGCACACACACACACACACACACACACACACACACACACACATGTTGACCCTGGATTTCCTGAAGGAACCATGGTTTCAGGTGACTTCACAAAAACGTTGTCATGAAGTGTCTCAGGACGGTCCAGGTTCTGCCGGTTGGGACGCGCTCTCAATGCCCGTTGTGTGCCAATTGTCGACACAGAAAGTCAACCCGGTGCCTTCAAAAAGAACTTTAATAAATGCAGGACCTTGATGGTCAGTGCGTGCTGCCTCTTGAATGTGTGACAGAATTCCCATCAGCTACATGGTGAAGAAAATGCTGCTGGCGACGCCAGGAGATACCATGCACTTCAGAAATCGTAGAAAGAACTCCAAGCTTCAACCCACCAAAACGTTCACATAGATCTACCCCACGTTGTCTTATTTTCGTGTCTCAGGAGCAGCCGGAGGACAGAGACCCAGGCCTTAATGACCCACGTTTGGCACCGTCATGCACAAAATTATTTGACGTGTTGTGACACAAAAGAACACTTCCATGCAAACCGGTGAACATTGTGTCAAGATGCATGAAACAAGTTCACAACACCACTCAGTTGTCACCACTGCCATGCAGTACAGGAAGGGGATGTTGTCTCTCTCATTGTGTCTCTGATTGCAGTTCTCAGCAGGGCTGATGGCACCCATCATCTTTGTGATTTCTGCCTGCACACACTTGAGTCTGTGAAGTGTTTTTGTTCATCCATTTCTGGCAAGTAGCTTGACCCAGAGCATGGCAGCGTGTTCTTTGCTCCCATCAGCATTGCGACTGAGCATTCCATTGCATGGCCTGGAGTATGACCACAAAGGATGAGGCAGCGACTTCTGGACCCACAAATTGTGCCTGTTTTGCTGGATGGCCATGGACTCCAGGCTGTCAGGTCGAAGACATGAAGGGATGCATAAATTCTCAGACGACTTCTTGGGATGTTGTGTGTTGTGTGGAATCAATTGGGTGGATTCCTGTTATGTCTCTGGATCAAATGTTGAGAACCAGGGCTCTTCTCCAGTGATCACAAAGACAAACAGGGCAGCCTTGTCAGCCAGGAATGCATCTTTTGCAGACAGAGTTCATCTGTAGCTGCTTTTGCTCCGGAGCCAACAGGTGTGAAATGAACTTGGGATCAACGTTAAATTCTGGGGAAGCTGTGAACTCGTTGACTTCTCATTCATTGCACCACAAGCTACACAGGTAGATTCCCAGGTTGGCATGACACACTGTGCAACATGCGGTGAATGGCTCCTGAAGTCATTCCTGTGCACACACAAGGTATGCACGCTGCTTGCTCATTGCCTCAGACCTCCTCATGTTGAGTTCAGGAGCCGCAGTGTGATTGAAACTTGGGAGGAGGGTTCAGAGCATGTCAGATCAACTAACCTCAGGCTCACCTCAAGTCTTGAATGGAAGAAGGCACAAAGGGAGATCCGGTGGAAATGAAAGAAGTGAGACCCAGAACCGGAGCAAATGGGGATCGAAGTGAGTGGATGTTAAATTGAAGGAGCCATGCAAGACAGAGCAACCAAAACACCTGTAGTGAAAAATATACGAGTCAGTCAAAATACAGGTCCATCATTGCAAGCACCAAGGATTGTTTGTCACTCACAGTTGGCCATCAGTCACCTGAGTCAACACAAGGCACATCAATGTGAGGGTTGAGAGAGAGAGAGAGAGAGAGAGAGGGGGGGGCAGAGATAAACTTTTCTTTCAGGTTTGTTAGAGAGTTGAAAAAACTCCTCTGGGTCAGGATTTCGAGAGTCCACTCCTACAGCTGCAGGCAAGGCCTCTCATGAGATTCTCAACGGCTCTCAGTCGCCCATGGAAAGATTCAAACATTCACAAAAGGCCCGAGGTTGTTGGGTGGTGATATCATGAGTTGGTTGCCCAGGTCACAACCCAAGTGACAAAAAATAGTACAATGCTTATCCTTCCCTTTGTGGTATTTTGAGGTTACCACAAAATTCGATGTCTTTACTGTTCGGTCCTGTGTTGCCTGTCTGAAGGCTGGACCAATTCTTCCTGTACTCGAGTACACAGCACAAGCTTTTCGTAGGGTGCAAGGTCATTTGGGAGAATTTGGGTTGCCAAGTTACTGAATTCGACAAAACAGGATTCCTTCCCACAAACAACACCTTTGTCACAATAACAAGTGAGCACAAAGTTACAACGCCATCGTGGGTGGATCCTCTCTGCCTCACCGAGTCTGGTCACACTCAAGTTTCATGTTGAAAAACATTTTTCGGTGGACAAATGGAATGCATCCATTTTGAACTCAGGAGGAAGAGTATTGGGTGACCTCGTGCCCGTATCCACTTCGCTCGTACTTCGCGTGATGCAGTGCATTTGCCGTGACCGATCGTATTCCAATTTGCCGATCATCACGGGACCAAGTCTCTCGGGACTACGGACCATTTCAAATGCGCAGCACAATGGGTGTTCACACCTCTTCCCAGACATTTATCATTTCACTTTCAGTGCTGGCCATTATTTGAAAGCACTTGGTTTTCAAAACGTTGAAGCCAAGTTATGAAGAAAACTGACAGCGCCTCACTGAAAACAGCAACGGAGACAAAGGAGGTTGTTCAGTACAAAGTACTTCTGTGTCTTTCTCAATGCTGGAGAGGAGACTGTCCGTTGCAATCTTTGAATTCATCTTTTCTGGTCTCCCTTCTGCACTGGATGCGTGTCAGATCACCATTTCTTACACAGACATTGCGGAAATGACTTCGCCTGGACTCATCCAGAATATGACACCTTTTCTTCTTATCTCGTGTGACAAGCCTCAAATTGGCAATACATCTAAATACTCGGGCTGTAATGAACTTCACGGAGTAGTGACACCTTTAGCAAATTATCAAAAAGTTCCATTTCACTTATGTTCCATTTTCAGTGATGGTATGACACATTCAGCAACACATTACAGGGACATTTTCATGAGAGATAAGGATAAAATCAAATGAATTCATAATTAAATTCCCAGCCAAGTCAGACTTTTTGTGCGCTAGTCTTCGTCTTTGTCTGCAAAAGTTTGGCCGAGCAAACCAGGCAACTTTGAAGCACAAAATGATCCCGTTTTGGTCTTTCTGCGTCTGAAATGCAAATGACACAATTCTGAAGATGCGAGATGTGCGTCCGTTTTCTTGCAAAGCCTTTCTGCGGCAGTTGATGACTTGAGGGATGCTGGGACACCAGAACCTGATGGATGAACTGTCTGCAAGCGCAGAAGCTTCTCGCCTTCAATCCACTTATAACTACTCAACTTTTCTGTTGGAACCCATTTGTCAGAGGCCCTTTGTGATTTCAAAGCGCTTCACCGAAAAATAACGTGTCCGCACGTGTGATGACGAAACTGTTTTTTTTTTTTTTTTCCAAAATTTCTTTTTTGATGATTGACAAAACACAAAATGGCGGTGACGGAAACCGAAGCCACAACGCAAAGATAGAAGAGAAAACTGTGTCCAATTTTAAAAGTCTGTTTCCTTTCGAAAGTACTCGGCTTCTGAGGGTGCGGAACAAAAGAACGATTAGATGGGCAATTCTGAAAACAATGCTGTGTCACCAAACAAACAAGATGCTAATCAAGGGATTAATTGTGGCCCAACATCAAAGATACTTCAAAATTTCGTGAAGGAAAATACCAGGTCACTTGACTGAGAACAACCGCCATGTAAATGTCGTATGCAAGAGCACTACTAATGATAATCTATGTCCAAACCGTCTTGACCAAAGATCACAAGTTACCAGAACAATGCTTTCAAAATTGCATTCCAAATTTATCTTGTGTCAAATAACACCTTCAAGAAAAACTGCAACTCTGTTTTGCATTTGTCTCATTTGTTTGTTGGGTGCATCCTGGAAAATATAAGGATATTTTGCACAATGTTGTTGAAATCTTCGACTCAAAAGTCTTTTTTAACGAATTAATTCTTTTTCTGCTTTGTGGGAGAACTTCCTCGGTGTTGGCGCATGCGTGGAATTCGGCGCGAATGATTGACACGAGATGCACAACTTCAAAGTGCCGCCGCCGTATCGGTTGCCGAGGCTGCTGTGCATAATAAATCCACGTGAGGTGTTTAATAGGGACTGGGCGGAGTTTGTTCGGCCAGGCTAAGTGTCGTATGGCTCAAGTCAGTTTGTGAAGACATGTGTGGCTCTTGATACCTCCCCCTCCAGCCCATAAGTGACTTTGAGAACTGACTTTAAAACCTCAACCGAAGTGAGAACCTGCACAAGTCAAGCATTTGTGGAAGTGAGAGAAGGATCAACTGGTGAGACTACCCAGAGTGTCAGAATAATCATCTTCATAACCAGCGCGCCAACTGACGGACACTACGATTTCTCACCTAAACGGCGCTGCATATCCTCTTTGGGGGAAAACAATAGCGCTTTTAATTGCAGCATAACCTGCAAAACTAACAAGTCAAAGGAACGAGGAAAACGAGTGACCGAAACAACAGAAAAACTGGACTTCGCACAGAGCGAAAAAAAGTGCATCTCGAACTGGACAATACTGGTGCTGCATTTCCTCACAACACTTCACTGATCTGAGGACCGAAGGATGTTATCCTTCCTCCCATCTGCTTCGACGGCGGGCACAGCGAGCAGCATGTTCGAGGAAGACTTCCTGGGCACGAGGGCGCGCAGTTTCCCCGGCTTCACGGGCCACCACGGCGGCTTCATGGCCTCCCCGGCGCAGGCCTTCCCCTTCGCTGGCTTCCCTGTTCATCCGTCGCACGACCCAATGGGTCTTGGTGAGTCGACTCTCACGAAGTTTTATGAACACTTTTCCCAAGGAATTCTTTTTGTGCTGAACAAACTAGCGATGGTGATCTTTCAATTGCATCTTTTGCAAGCAAAGGTCTTTTTATTCAGACCATCTAACACATTTTCTGCAGGAAAACAGATTGGAAATGTTCTAATTAGTCGTTTTAACAAATACCCCAAGATCAGGGCAATGCACACTTGCAATTCAATTTGGCATTTGGACTTAATTCTCTCGGCTTGAGGAAGGCTTTATTTTTACAATTTATGTGAATAAATGAATGTGCTGGCGTCAGTCCGGATTTTGCAGGCCTGAAGCAAGATTAGTCAAACTGGAACAGCAAACATTGCATTGAAAGGACTGTCCACTTTGCAAGCGAAAGCAAGGATGAATAATGATGCACATTGACTCAGGGAGCTCTTTTTGCAATTTCACTGAAATCAAGACGTTCGTCGAAAAAGACAGAGAAAATGTCCAAAAAACGAAGAAAAACAGAAGCTTTGGTGTTTCATTGGAATGAATATTTCTGGCTGCGATTTGTGTCTTTTGTCTTGCATTGCGACCTCAGTCATTGCTGGTCTGTCTCGGGCCCCAAGATTTAGTCCCTGCCGGGGGATCAGTGGAGATCTGTCTCGGATTATTCGGGATTCACCCTCCTGAATGGATGCATCTCCCGCAGTATTTATTCCCTGTTTTGGTATGCATGTAATGAACAGAGAACAGCTGATTCCATGCTATCAGAGGCGACGATGTGTCAGGCAGATATTTCTCTTCTCTTGCTCTTCTTTTTCGTCTTTTTTTTTCGGAGAGAAGAGCCTTCAGTCTTTGACGACGTATTTTTCCTGAAGGACGATGAGAGACTTTAATTTACACTTGTCAGTTTCTTTCAGCAGCAAAATCAGCGACATGTTGGTTGAACTGGAAAAAAAAACCCTTTTGCCCGTACTTTCCGCGTGCAGGCCAGGCAGGACAGCAGTTCGGTAGCTTTCACATGGGCGGGTCGCACGCGCACGATCCGAAGCGGATGCTGCAGGGCGGCGGCGGCGCGCAGCGCGACAACCGCGACAAGAACATCAAAATCAACTTGGACAATGCAGACCTGTGGGGCAAGTTCCACGCGCTCGGGACAGAAATGATCATCACCAAGTGTGGCAGGTAGGCGACCAGGGTTTTTTTTTTTTTTTGCGGAACTCAGTAGGTTAAACGGCCGGAGGTGGAACCCTTGATGTTGTCCTTTATCACCAGGCAGACACGCTATAATTTGAATGTTTTGTGCCTGATGCCAAAGTCAAACAAACCTTTGCTTTGAAAGAGTCAAACTGGGCAACGTTTCCACCCTTTGGAGCCAAGGAGATCCCAAGAGGGTGATGGCTTTCATGATGCTGTTTTCACTGAGGCCACTGTTGTCAAACATAGAAATACAAATTTACCTTGGGGATAAATATCACTGCAGGGATGTCCAACGACACCACATTCGATTCATCAGCCTGTCATTACCAAATTTGAAAGTGTTGCACGGGTGCTTTGTGTCGGGATGCACTCATCAATGCGAAGCTACAAGAAAAAATAACGTCGAAATCAAAAATTTACCCCTCCGCTCAGAAGTGAATCCGGGTTTGTCCGTGATAATCAGGAATATGGGCAGCAAACTTTCCCTTTGTTCCATTTTGTGCGCTTTTGTTGAGATGTTAATCTCTGGTTGTCACTTCCAAATGTTTCCACTGCACACGGAACTAATAACCGGAAGAAATTAACAAATGATGTGTGAAATGTGACGTTTGTCTCGAATGGAATCTGCAATTTCATGGTCAATGGGATATTTTTCCATCTTGTTCCAAACTTCATATCTTACAAGATCTGAGCAAATTTTGTGACGCATTTGAAAGGGATGTTGCTTTACAATTTTTCTTTGGAACATTGGTTGCTGAGCCTTCCCAAGTTGCTGACCGGTGACCAGGGAAAATAAAACTACTCCAGCACTCAACACATTGCAGATATTTAAATTAGCCCGTCCCCTTAAGTAAGGGACACCAATTAGTCATGTCTCTAAGCCGTTTCGAAGGGCAACCTGTATTTAAAGGATTACGAGATGACCGATACATAATAAGCATCGTGCAAGGATTAACTTTAATCGTAGTGACCAGTCTGTCTGGACACAACAGCTTTGCTGATTTGGTCACTCCCCGTCCTTGGTGAAAATCGTTCACTTGTCGCAGACCGACCAGCCCGCAAGCGAAACTTGTGAGAGAAATAAGATTTGGGATCTTTCATTGAAATCTGGGTGAACTTTCCCCCCCTGTTGAAGGTCTTCAAACAACATTGAGAGTCAGGCGTGCTCGTACGTTGTTGGTCATCAAGATCAAAGTGATCGATCATCATCAATACCTTCAGTCCTCATCAATTTAGATTGTTTAGACGATGACTGTCTTGGGACGAGACTCGAAACATTCTCCATTCAACTCATTGATCTGCATGCTTGTTCGGTCAGGCTCGTACAAACGGTAGCTGGTACTCCCCTTTTGAGGGTTTGGACATTGCGAAGCTCAATTTCTCTTCCCTCTCGATCAGAACACATTTGACGGTACTCAAATGACCTCAAGTCAGCGTTTGTGGAATTTCTGAAGAGAATTTACAACAGAGTTTGATCATAAAATGAAGTTGTCAGCCGGACGGCATTCCTTGCCTCAAAGTCAGAAGTTTTATTGAATTAAAATGAACATACGAGCTGACGGTTATTTGCCTATTTGTACGGGAGTCTTTTGAAAAGGAAGGCAGTAAAATACGGTAAAGTACACAGTAAAGTGAGGTGGACAGAGGCAGACCCTTTCAGGGAACCCTTCAGGCTAATAACTGCCTTGTACCAAAGGTGATACTATGACTTACTTCCAGTCGACAAAGCACGTCTTATTTCTCTTGAAATGACCAAACAAGGCTCATCAAGAGTAGTTTAGACCCTACCGAATCTGTGAAATTTCTAAACCTATCAACACACTGTAAATTGCACGGAGCAAAGATAAAAAGAGCAGGCTTCAATAGGGAAGCCTTATTACCAAGATGCAGATATGCCAGGCCCTGTCTTGGGATTCAACTTGGTTTATGGCCGGTGCCATAAAAGTCGCTGAATTGTTGGTTTTGTTGGTCACAAACTGTTCTCTGTGAAATTAGTTTTTTGAAATTTTGTGAAGAATTTTGATCCTGCTGGCGCCAAGACATTTCCTTCGCTGATTTGGAGAGACTGGAAGTCTTTCGGTTCAGCATCATGAAACAGAACAGAAATTCCTCTCGTAAATTGAAGCTACTCGTACGTGCCCCAGTTCATGAGGCTACCTGCCCATGCGGGTTTGTGAATGCGAACCTTCACAAGATCCAAAAGCAGTAACATCAACTGCAACTGTCAACCAAGGCGTTCAGCTCGTATATTCAAAAAACAAATTTTAATTGCTGAGTAAAACATGGTTTATGACGTCATTTTCAGGCGAATGTTCCCGCCGTACAAAGTTACCCTGGAAGGTTTGGATACCCACAGCAAATACATTCTTCTGATGGACATCATACCCTTGGATGACTGCAGATACAAGTACCACAACTCCGAATGGGTCGTCACAGGTGTGAACTTCTCCCAATTGTTGCGGTTATTTTTCGTTTTGCAAACTCAACTGACTGAATGCTTGGGTTCTCAAACGAAAACATCCTTTTCAGAATTACGATACTCTTTTGATTACCAAGAAACTACAATGCAAGTTCCAAGTGCCTTGTCTGCAGGTAAAGCGGAGCCGCACATGCCTGGGCGGCTGTACATCCACCCGGACTCGCCGGCGTCGGGCGGGCACTGGATGAAGCAGCCCGTCTCTTTCCACAAACTCAAACTCACCAACAACAACCTCGACCAGAACGGACATGTGAGTGGACTGCAGTTCAATTCGGCCAAAACTGAAAGCTGCTTTCTTCAACCAGTCAAAAAAGGCACAGGTCACAAACACCAGAACACCTTTCATTCGGAATCCTTTGTTTTGCTTCGGGTCAGAATTTTCCATGCACCCCAAGCCAAACAGGATTCTGACCTCAGCAATGCGCCCCTTGAGTGGGTTCGTCCTCATAAGGGGCGAACGTCCGAAAGGTCGCCAAAAACACGTCCCACTGCAAGTAAAGCTGGGCCACACAAGCAGACCTCTGTCGCAGTGTTCCTTCCCGAAGACAGACACTGCTCAAGATTTGTCAGAGGAAGTGTGCGATTTCACACTGATGCCTGCGGCTGTAGATTGCCGCGGGTGACGGATGGCTTCCAAATCCCGCACCATTCTCCGACCCAATCCCACCATTATATTTCCCATTACCCCGGCTGATTGCCTTCAGATTGTTCCTCAGTGTATCAGCATTACTCTGCCATTACGGCCGACAAAGCTAAGACAAAAGCCTGTTTTTCCTCGCCTCGTGGAGATTTCTTGGGAATCAGTGAGTGAATCCCACGGACTAGTCCCAAGATTCTTCAGAAAATCCTGAAGATTCGTCTTCAAATGAGAGTTCCCTCAGAAGGCTTAGGTTACAAACAACATTTCTCGCAGAACTGAGCAAACTGCATCACCATGGTCTTTGGCCTGTGTTCTTCAGAAATTATGATTTGCAACACAAAATGAAAAGAGTTGTCCTCTCGATTGTAACGTTTCTCCAAATCACAGCATTTGGGCATATGGGCCTCCCAAATGGCTCAATCAAATCAGTGTTTCAAGGACGAAGGAATTCCTTGATTTGGCCTCAATTCACACCCAAGAACTCCTTCAAGCGCATTTTGAACAGAACCGATACATCCTCTGCTCTTTGAAGGACAACTAGAGACAATTTTAACATGTTGTATCTGACTGGTTTTTACCCAGCAATTAGACAGGGCTGATTGGACACCTGAACATTTTGTCCGTGTGGTCTCGACTGCCATCAAAACCAACAATCATGAATGACACGGACAGCTGCAAGTTCTCCTGCAGTCTGTCCAAATGTCTTTCAATTGTTACACGCAATCCTGAAACAGAGAAATCAGCTTTGCGCCCCACAAAACGAGCAAAGCACAGCACAAACGGACAAAATGGAATCGTCAGATTTTAGCACGTTTAACGTTTTCAGTCGTGCTCGCTGCAGATAATCCTCAACTCGATGCACAAGTACCAGCCGCGCATCCACGTCGTACAGGCGAACGACATCTTCACGATGCGCTGGAACAGCTTCAACACGTACTCGTTCGACGAGACTTCCTTCATCGCAGTGACCGCATACCAAAACGAGCAGGTGCGCGAAACGCCTGTTGTCAGAAACAAAATCGCTGATGCGTCATTTCATCAGAACTCTTGTTGTGTGACTTTTTCCCAAGGAAACACGCATCCCAAAAAGTCTCAGATTCAGAGAGAAAGGTATTAAACCTTACAAGTCAAAGCCGAAAATGATCTGATCCTGTTAATGCTACAAAGATTGGGCAGCATCAGAGAAGCACGCCGGATAATTGTCGTTTTGATCAGCGGCTGAGAACTAATGCTAATTAAGTTCCTGTAAGAATTCCTGCTTTGTACAGCTCAAATGAAAGGGATATGGTCAAAGTTATCTTTTTAATAGACACAGTTTCTGTATCAGTAAACAACCCGTTTTGTTCTCAGGGACTTTTCATCAAGTCAAGAAACGGTTCTCTTTACAGATAACGCAGCTGAAGATCGATAACAATCCTTTCGCAAAGGGATTCCGAGACAACGGCATGGGAAGGAGGTGAGCTTAACCGATTGCATCCAAAGTTCCAAGTGCAAAAAAATGTGGAGAATTTACACTCACAAACATCAAGAGCCTTTCACCCTTTTTCCCGTGGACGCCCTTGTTCCAAAAGCCCAAGACAAATGGGGCACAGGCTGACCCAACACGATGACACGAGCGCACAAATCTGCATCAGTTCAAGTGATGAGGTCAATTATGGCAGTAAACATTTCCTTACACGGAAATTTCCCTTTGTCCTCAAAGATCAGGTTCCATTAAACATCATGGGCAGCTCCTAATGGCCGTAACAGCTTCTCATTCAGCACCAATTCAAAGGGAGTTCAGTGTGATTAGTTTTAATGATCAGATAGACATTACAGCACACCATTGAATAAGTAGGTGTCCATCCAGCTTAACTTGAAGAGGATTAATTTTGATCATAATGTGGATTCCTCTCACTGGGGACCATTGCATATCGCATCAAACTGCAACAAAGCCACAATTCGACTTCCCCATTTTGCTTCTGTTGTGGGCGGCCGGACATCATGTTGCTTTGTCCTGAAAACACCCTCCGAAAAGCTCAAACTTCAAGTTTTATCGCCCTGCTGAACTGGCTCTTCGAACAGTAGGCAGTGTGATTGATGGAAATAATATGGTGATCACACAGGGATTCACGACATGTGTGGTGTCAAGGCCACCTGGTTCTAAAAACCCAGTCTGTCGTCACGGAATCAGTGGTGTCCTGAAACGGTCGACAGAATCAACACAACAAAATCAACGCAATATTTCCTTACAACAAAAAGGCAACACGAACCCCTGGGACAGGAACAGAAAGAGGAGGGTTGAACTGCGCGAACATTAATCGTGTCCTCGCCTGCCCCGAGGTCAGCCCCCGCATCAGATCTGGAAACGAGAACAAGTGTTGGGTGTCCCTCCACATTTGGCTAATTGCTTTGAAACAGAAGTTCCAACGCAAGTGCTTGTTTGATTTTTCCTGTCGGGGAAATTAATCTTCTAAAGATGATGCTGTAAGTTGCAGGGATCACAGACTGCATCTGAAGCGCTCGCTCATGTCGATGGACTCCGGCACCGACAAGGACGACAACGGTAAGTTCTTCTGACGTTTGTTTTGCTGCAAACTGCACCGCGTTGCCTTGCCTGGCGAATTCCGTCTCTGATTCGTCTTGCGGTTGTTCTGCCCTGCAGTGAGCAGAAATGCTGACAAGATTTGTAAACTGGGCGAGTTTCTCTGAGCGAAGTGATTTGGGCGCACCAGAATATCTGAAACCACAATCTGAATCGTGAGAAGCCAAGACATTCGACCTCGTTCCTTGGAAGGCCGACTTCAGCCACCAGGCCAGTTCACATCATTTCGATGCGAACGAAAACAGCTCCGTCAAAAACACACGGGACCTTGGCCTGTGTTCTCCTCAAATAGCCGTTCACATTCCAGAAGGAAATATCAGGTTTCAGTGGCAGGTGACTTACCGAGTTAAACCGGAGAAGAACTAATGAAGTGTTATGCAAGACAATTTGAGCTGTCACTGTCGTCTCCGAGTCATCAGTCAAAAGCAACAATACTGAAGCAGCACTAATCTTATTTACCATCTGACTCCCGTGTTTCGCCAAATTAGTGTGTTCCTGCAGAGGCCATTGCGGCGCTCTGAAAACATTCGGGACTTCTCTCCCGCGACAACTTTGCGCATCAAAAGAAAAGCCTCTTTCTCACAAAAAAATCGTACGTTTTGGTGGAATGAACAAGCTGTTTCGGGAAATCAAATATCAAATCCCACGGGTTCATTATACAATCCTCAACTTTTCAGGGAACAGTCTGGTGATGGACAAAGCTCTAATTCCCACAGACTTGTTGCACAAAAAGTCAAAGAAAAAGTGATTTTTCTGTGTGTGAAGTGTGTACGAGCTGCCTTCTGCGGTGAAAACAATTTCTGCCGTCCACGGCCCGAAACTCACTGATGTGCGTGACCAAGCAATGAAGTCAGACCTCGCGGGTCTGTTTTCTGTGGCCAACTGTTGAATGCAGGTTTGGTCATGAACGAGCTAAAGATGCTTGTTGGGATATGAGAGGATCAGCCAATTTGGGTGGATTGTGAAGTGGACTCAAAAGAAGTGGGGTTGGAAAAAAGCAAGTCTACTTGGAGTTGGAGGGGAGATGTTGAATGAATTAGCACATAATGAGCCCAAAATCACAGCTAATTGGGTTGAAAGTCAGTGACTGTGGCGCTTATTTGGAGGGTGGAGGTGAGGGACGAGGAAGCCGTGGGGCGCTGTGCAGAGATCTTTGTAGAGCTCTTCAGTGTCACTTTTGTCCCCTGCATGGCGGCGTAATGAGACACTGGAGCGGCGGGGAGAGGAAGCCAGCGCACCGAGGACATCCCTGTCAAGTGTGTGATCACAGGATGTGGGCAGGGAGAAGTTTACGGTCGACGTGACACCGAGGCTTTTCCGACAAGGGTCCATCCAAGACTGCAGATCAAGAGGTCCGCACCAACTCACCAAGGCCCAGTCAGGCAAAGTCAATGCAGCAAGAGATGAGAGGGTCGCCCGCTGCGCCGAGATACACATCCATGGTGCTGTCTGTTTTGAGATTGCGATCATTGTGCATGCGAAGGTTTCTGTGACCAGGCGGCTTTCCTCCCCCTGGGCGCCCGGAATCCCATCACCTTGGCAGTGCTTGACCATCACCTTTGAAGTCTTGATATTCCTCGAGTGCTTGGTCACCAAGGCTGCTGCTCAGACACTGAGTGGATCATTAGCGCTCATCCTGTGTCTCTCGAGAAAAACTAAGACCCTCACCCATTGCACTTTAAACAGAATTCATAACATCGAGCTCTTGCAACAAAAGTTTCAGCTCATATCTCGTTTCCGTAGGGATTCATACTTTATGATGCAGCTCACTGTCCACTGTTGTGCATTTGCGCAGGGTACGAAATAACCGATACGGGTCAAGAGAGTTTGCCATTAAAAGCTGAATATGGATAGTAGGTCATTGCAGAGATCACCAGTCTCATTTCGGGGCTGCTCGAAACACCTGTGCCTGCAGTTTTAGGACCGGGGAACGTCAGTTGGCACACGGCAGCCAATAACTTCTCATCTCTTCAATTTACACCTTTACCTCGGGGCTTCCCTTCCAAAACATCTCCTTTCCGTGCTGGCATCGACAGACATTGGGGAGAAGATTGCCTCTTTTGCATCTGAGCTGAGGGTGTCGGGATCGGCAGGTCCGGGAGTGTTGACGTTCTTCTCGCCGGGACGTTGATCAATGTGTCGCTGCTGCGTGACTCTCCGCTCCTGTCCTGTCTCATTTAACCACTAACTTGTCAACTGTCACCAGCCTTCAAACTTTCTCCCAGCCCAAAGATATCCCTCATCCCAACAACCAGGGGCTCACTGCAGAAAGCGTGCGTCTGGCATGCGAAGGTTGACGGCGGTCTTGAAATCAATTTGAGTTTGAATTTTTTTCACTGCACATTCGGGACTTCGTCAACAAGGAGCTTTCGAGGAAATTGTGCCTAATTCTCTTCGCCATTGGTTCAAACGCATAATGGATTCAGGACAAAAGGTTCGGGTTAATTATCATCGCTTTAATCACTATCCAGGAGCTTGTTAAAATTTCCAATTACGTAATGAAGTGGCAAGGAGGCATTCAATGGACCGTCGGTTTCAGCGAGCGGAGATGCCACGGGCTCCGGTGTGGTCTCTTCGCTTGATGTGGTTTCTCCCATTCTGCCGTGTTGGCGTCAGGTGCTGAGTTTTGTCTAATGCTCCACAAGCAATCTCACAGCGACACAACTATGAAAATTAGACCCAATTTTGGACCATAAAATCATAAGGCAGGTATTTCAGTCCCAATTTGGATATTTCTTCAGAAACCATCGGTGACATGGCCATTATGGGGGACTTTTATGGCCACCAAGAAGCATTTTTTGTTCATAAGAAGAGCACTTTGTTCGGTGTATATTACTCTTACATTCCCTTGCAACGAGCAGAGGGCTTTGATAAAGTCGAAAATGGCGAGCTTTATGGCACTTCGGAGGCTCTGTTTACGGCACACGATGTGCACGATTAATCCAAACCAAGACCAGCAAATGGCTAATGGAACTAATGAAGTTCATTAAAATTTGATTGTCTAAATCATTTAAGAACTTACTCGGGCGCCTCTGCTGTTTTCTACTGCTGTTAAATGCGGATACCAGGTCCAGTTTTTGTGCGCCAATGAATCGTCTGATTCAAGCAACATTTATCCCGCTGGACACATTCGTTTCCGCCCTTCCAACTGAAGTTGCAGACAATTAGCCTGACGTGGAGACAAGGTTCGCACAGGCGGCGCACACGGATCAAACACTTTTGAAAAGACACGGTCAACACCTCCATTACAAAACACCGCGGTGATTCAGCGCCTCACAAAACAACGCCAAAGTGGGTCCCTTGCTCCAACAGTCTGAATGAAAGGAGACATGAAAAGAAAGATGAGACGTAAAATTATGGAAAATTAGCCCAAGTGGCAAACTGACATTGGGAAGTTGACAAGAAAGTATTAAACCAATTCAAGGCTAATGTTGCTTCAACGTTCTCCAGCAATTTATTGTCCTTGCGATTTGGTGGCCATTAACGAACAAACTTCCGCATCAATTGCAGGCGAGCGCAAACGAATCATTAAGTCTGAGACGGAGAAGAGTCCGGGGCACCACATGGGCGGCGCCCGAGATTCGCACAACCTGAGCGCCGAGAGCGGCTCCTCCGGCAGCAGCCTCGTCGACTCCAAATCCGGCATCAAGCGAAGCTCTGACATGCCGTCGTGTCAGGTCAACACCGCAGCTGTGACGCCGACCATGAGCAAGCACGGGCTGGGGCAGGCGGGGCTGGGCGGCCGGATGAAGAGCCCGCTCGGCGGCAGCAGCGCCTCCAGCACGTCGGGGACCCCGTCGTCGAGCAACGGCGGCAGCAGCAGCCGCAGTCAGATGCAGGTCTCGCCGCAATGCCAGTACCCGGGCCTGTCGCAGAGCACCTCGCCCTACATGCAGGGCAGCTCTCCGGAACAGGTCTACTACCCGCACCACATGCAGGCCATGCAGATGGCTGCGGCCAACAGCGGCTCGAGCGGACTCTTGCAGCCTGTTGTCACCTCCAGCCTGATGACCTCACAACAAATGGCTTCTTGCCAGCTGGCGGGGCAGAACAGCGCTTGCGCCCTGTCCAGCTCCTCTAATCAGGGGCTAAGCTACAATGGACTCTCTTCGAGCTCGGGCAGCCACAGCTCACTGCCGTCGTGCACGTACATGCAGAACCAGTCGAGTGCGGCGGCGCACTCCGCCTACCAGGGACACATGATGAACATCGCCACCGCTGCGCACTACTCTGGTTCTTTGGCATGAAACATGGACAAAATGAACCTCTTTGGGAGCTCCAACTCAATGTTCAGGCCACATGGCGCACAAAAGGACAGCTTTCTTTTGTGTTCTTGCACGACTGAGACCAGTTCTCTGAACAACTCAGAGACCAGTCTGAGGAAGAAATTGTTTCAGCCTGTCCGTTGCACATTGTTCCTTTTTGTGGGTACTTAAGAGCAAATTTCTGTACACTAGTTGTTGTGAAATGTACTTCCAATTCTTGCCAAAGTCCAACTGTCGTCTGAAGGCAAAATGTGCAACGACCGAAAAAAGTATGTCGCCCTCCACACAACGCAACGCAAGACAATGTGCCATCATTTTGATGTTGGACTCCTGGTTGTACATAGATTTCGAGGTGCACGTATTCTTTGCTTTCCACGCTGTGCACACATTTGCCATTCCGGTTCGTATACAAGCGACACCCGCCATTCCGTGTTCAAAAAATCACACACTCCACCAGCAAGACTGCCAGCAGGAAAAGCAACCTGTAACATAGCCGGAAAACCATGGTGTTTGATTTTAGCTATGTAGCAATTTTCCACCATTCGTTATCTGTCGTTGAACAGGCTTCTGAAGTCTGCAATAGGTGTTCATCAGGACTTTACCGGAGCAGTCAACTGTACGCCGAATTTCAAGCATTAATTTTCTGCCCTTCGGGGAGTTAGTTGATTTCTACCGTTCACTTGACGTGGACACAACAAATTGAGAACTGATGAATGTTCAGTGCGAAACCAGTCATTTGGAACTCAAGCCGAGATGTCACTGTCGGAGTTAGCTTTGCAAAGAATTAATTTTTGTTCGGGCCTGGAAGGAATGTCCTTCAACGTGCACTTCATTTGATTGAACCGAGGGCATTTTTCGGTTCATTTCGGACTTCACGCAAAACACGAGTTTCGTTCCCATTTCAATTTATGTGTGAAGATGACTGTTGTTGTCCTTTTCAGTCTTCATTTTTACGTGACTGTGAATAAAATGTTTTTTGTCAGTCTATATTTTGCGCCACGTGTTGTGTGTAGCAACCAGCAAAACAATTGTGAGACATCGTCCGCAAAAGGGAATCGCAGACAAAATTGCCATATCACCCCAGCGTCTCGAAGCAGGCAGCTGTTTTGGTTCTGAATTTACTCACCCAGCTCCAATCGCAACCCCTTTATGCACCAACCCCCGAGCATCACAAATTCAACTCCCAAATGCGAAACGTTCTTTTAAGCAGGACAGAACATCGAATTTTTTTTTGAAAAGTAGTTTTTTTCTCCTTCATTTCAATAATATATGTTTTCACGCTCTTGTTGCTGTGTAAAACATGGCCGACGAAGACCACTGAAATTATACACACATCAACACCAAAGAAATTCTGTTCCGAAAATAGCAATTCACGCACCTGATACTCTGACGAAACAGGACTGAAATGACAAGAGTCTGGAACGTCCGTGGTCAAACATGAAAAGAAACACACAAGTTTCTTCTGACCCTCCAGCTCAAACGAGGGAGTTTTCTTGCAACCGTACAAATGCAACTGATCAACCGTGAGATGATCAGAGGGTAATGGAATGATCCCTCACAAACTACGACGGAACACGTTGCTCAGAAATTTGACGGAATCGTGATGAAATCAAAACCATCTCACGCTCACTTTTCTTGAGTACAAAAAGAAAACAATGGACTCGTAAGTACAATTTGGAAGTAAACACACGATACGAGAGATTTAGTTCGTTGTTTTATGCCAACCCAAAAGCACCAGAATACTTGAATCCGAGAAGTGAAGAATTTGAGTTGTCTGCTGTTTCAAGGTAGGCAGCGAACAACTGTTGGTGCCATGCGTTATTCCAACTGTAGAAGGAATCACTTCCTGAGAATGTGCGGCTTCCAACAAAAATTTCAAACAGCTGTTTGGACGACCAAACTCTTCCGCGAAAGCAGAAAAGACAAATAACAACCACGAAAACGCGACGTGTCGGATTTTGCGGCTCCAGCAAGAACGAGAAATAATAAAATTCTTCATTTTTCACTTTTCAAACAAACCACAAATTGTATATCAAAAGCTGAACCAACAAACCATCGACAATTCTTTCCGACAGTGGAGTCCCAAGAAATCACAAATAACATTTTCATCCAATCTGAACTTCTAGTCAAAACTATGCATACCACTTTCATTCAGCATACCCCATCAACCCCCAATGTTCGGAAAAAAACAAAGCAGCGTAACTCGGCCCATTCACCGTCCACGCATCCCAAATGAACATATCACCCACACAACACACATGATTCGATGTCTGCAAGGCAGCCACAGAACATGATAAAAGGAACTGATTTCGAGTTAACAGTCTAAAACGCGGTAAGGTGCGTATGTACACAGTGTAGCAGGCCCGGGCGGCGGGCGGGCGGGCGGGCGGCGCGGCGGCTCAGTCGGACTGCTGCTGCAGCGCCTGCTTCACGCAGGCCGCCAGCAGCTCGTCCACCTGCTCCGTGTCCGCCTCCGGGTCGATGTCGAACTCCTGCAACGACACAACGGCCACTTTCACAAACTGCTGAAAAACGCAATCTTAGCGTGGAGAGCGTGAGATCTGAATACATCCAGCACAATATCCACCAGAAGTGGTACTCATTCTTTCTTGCGAAATTGAAGAGGAGGAAGCACAGTAAAATGAACAGATCACAGTTGGTTTTACCAACTGACAACGGGAAACTGATCACTTTGACCACATCTGCGCACCATGCACAAAGCACAGAAATGACAAGTTGCGCAGTCCAACGCTGAAATCTTGTGGAGAAGCCGCAGTCTACTCCGAACTGAATCCTCGCAAAACTTAAGTGAAAGCGTAAACTTTCCATTGTGAACCCAATAACAATTGCCTGGACACATTAACAAATTCTGAACTTGAATGAATTATCCAAGGTGTGAAGAGGGTTCTCCATCAAATTCCACGGGGTACCAATAGGAAACAATAATTCTTTGTTTGGACAACTCGGTAAATCAAATTCAAATCACATAATGTAAATGTACTGCAGAAGCATTACAATCAACTTTTTAATGTGAATTAAAAAGAATGATTAAATCATGGATGAAGTTGCAGTCTGTAGGGAAACCATACTGGGCTGGGTTCCCTCAAAAGGAGCGTCACGGAGTCTTCGGGAGGACCAGGGCAAAATGAAAGTCAGGCTTCAAGTTCTGATCCTGCCCACAAATAACAACTGTTTCCTTTTCTTGGACCAAAATTTACGATTCGTTTGACAGAAACATTCACATTGAAACCGTACTGCAAGAACTAAACTTCGAATTCATGGACGACGTGTGGCCTTCCGAGACTCCAAACAACCAAGTCGAAAGACAGCGGAACGAGAGAATATAGTGAAACATGAAATGATTTCCATCGCTCAGCCTGCCTCTGGTTCTCCCCACACGCACCGTGAGCGCGCGGTACATTAGCGGGTGAAGCGGGGCGCGGGGAATCCGACGGAGCCTTGCGCAGAGCGAGGTGTGATGGCCGCGAGGCACGGCGCACACCTCGGCGGGCCGGTCGCACCTCGGCAGCCAGCCTCCCCGTCCCGCCCGCCCTGCGTGATACCGGCCCCTCGCGCCCCCAGCCCATCCGATAGCCTTGATCTCTCCCGAGCAACATCTGCTAATGCCATCAGTCCAAACAACATCATCCTTCTCAATTGTAATCTCATATTCTCTTCTTGTGCCGCTTCCTTTCCTTTTGCAGACGGATTCGCTTTGCTTCTTTATCTCCGCTGATACTGTATTTGGACGAAGATGAAAGGCTTGTGTGCTGGAAGGCTGACGACTGCAGAACGAGTATCTCACGTTCGTTTTCCATATTTCTCCCGTTCAGCTGACACGTCATGAAAGAACGCCAATACCCTCGTTTCCTACGCGCTCTCAGACAAAGCATGCAACCATCAGCAAAAAGGAAAACATTTTCTAAATGGGCTCAAGATTGCCATTCCAGTCAGGCAACTTATCAGTCTTGGAGGTGTCACTGCTTGAATTAGTTTCCAACAGCTCTAAAATGAACCTGCACTCCATTCGAATGAGCTTGGGTAAAACAAATGTCTCCCAAGCTCAACCAAGATACAAAGTTCAAGCCGACGCCAAACAGGAATTGTGGCCTCGCAGTTCCCACTGCTGGGCACGAGGCAGAGCAGCAACAGTGACGGAGGCCGCGGCAGTGAAACCCGCTGCTTGCAAAAGGCACTTCCGCTTCTCACTGAGGTGTCTTCAATCTTTTTGTCAGCCGTTTAGCGGATCATCAATGGCTGTCAGGTTGACGAGTCTCTCTTCTCGTCACCCTCCAACACAGACCAACGTGTGAGAATACTTAAGTTGCGGCGCAGCGCTGCCGCTAAGCCTCGGCACGACGAGGTGTGCGGATAAGCCCTGGACGCATCGCCATAACCAGCGACTTCAGGTGTCCGTCTTGGCGGTAAAACTCACAGTCGTGAGGTGAGGCTCGCGCGCCACCTTCTCCAAGCAAAAAAATGATGATGAGGCTCCTAATAAAACGCTTGCTGACAAGACCAACCTGCCAGCTACATACGGTGGAGGTGATGGTTTTGTTGCCGAGATTCTCGCAACGCCAGGCGACTTTTTTATCGTCGTGAGGATTTGAAGCGTACGGTCGCGCCGGTTTGCTATCACCGGGAGCGATCACTTTTCGCCGCTCTGCCGCTCGCCTGAAAGAGCCAACACATCAATCCCAGAAAAGGCTCGCCGCTTTCCCAGGAACTCATACGCAACGGAAGATGCCTTTTCTGATGGTGCCTTCTGTGAAAAAGATGTCGAGGTCTGCCCATGTTCTTGATGGTCCGCACCTGCGGCTGGCGACTGTGGAAATGTCCGTCGTGTCCAGGCGAACGGCAGATCTCATCGGCATTGCAGGCCATGAGTGAGGAGGGACGAAGCTTCAGAGGAGTGTGCCGACCCTGTTTCCATATGCAGCACGGCTTAACGGCACAAAAGTGGACATGTTGCCCGGGCCATTTCCCTGCTCAGTCTTTCTGCCCCAAGGGACGTGCTCCGTAATTGAAAGGGTTTGACATTAAAAACCAACACATTTGTCGGACAACTCTCAAACACAATGAAGCATCCATGTGTGTAACGTGATTACTGTTGTCACTAAAATAACAAATTACTGAGCATCATGCACTGCATTAAAAATGCTACCATCATCAAAAAACAACAAATCAAATTCAATGTGGCACTTCACAGGTTGAGGCCACGGGGGCATGGTTCTCTGATGAAGAACTCCTACTTCTAAATATTTGAACAGAAGTATCACGAAAAGGCTCACAAATTATGCAGCACAGAAAACAAATGAGTATTTCCCAAATTTTCGGCGCTCAGATCAGCATTCATGCTGTTTGCTGTGATCGCTTGTCTTTCCCGTCTCCTTCAAGACCTCGGTGAAAAAAGAATTCCAGTTCATTCCATTCTGATCTCGTGTGCAGGATAGATGTGACAGTCGACTGTCCAGGCAGACATTGATGTTGGGATTCTTTTGGCTCCCATTTCCTCGAGTTTCTGATCACCTCCACCTGTTTTTGTTACCAAACAGATCTGCCGTGTCCATCCACAGACAGGAAGCACCTTTTTGTCAATGAACTGAGCACCAAAAGAAGAAGATGGGGTATCTTATGGATAAATATTACTTTGTCACACTCCATGTAGGCTTTTTCTGGGGTGTGTCTTGTACTTGAATGTTTTTTGTTCGTGGGGATGGGGGACAAGGTGACCACTTCTCACAGAACAGTATCTCAAACATGAAAGCGGAGCTTTGAAGACAGGCGCGTAAAGTAGAAGCAATCATCCCTGATCACGACCAAAAATTTCAGTGGAGATCGCCTCTCTTGATCCCCAGCAGTGATCAGTGGTTCTCGCGACCGCTACGTCCCGCTCAACGAGCGTGCCATCGTGAAAAACAATAACGCCCACAACAAGGAACTACTCGTACTTCACCACTGTCTCGAGAAAAAAGCCGCCCGCATTTAAATATTCTTGCCTTTCCAGATGAGCAATAAAACGGTTTTGTTTACAACCCAACACACAGGTTTCTGATAGACATCAGCACACAGGCAATCTTACTCAAGACTACACCTGTCACCTCCTTTGGCAGTTTTAGTGGGCAGTATTTTGAGAAATTCACATCAGAAGCACGAGTGGTGTTGAATGTCTGCTCGAGCAGGAAACAAATCAGTGTTTTGTCCAGACCAGCATCTGCGTTCAAGGAAAATCGAACGAAGGAAACTTTCAACAGAAGTTGCAAAGGAACCAAAGTGAACAAATTTTAGAGGAAGCTTCCACGCTAACATCGCGCACAAAAAAAACCACTCAACGTGTCAGAATGCGACAAAAGAGCTAAAAAGTCAAGAAAATAAATCGTTTCTCTCAAAATTTCCACGGAGAAATTTTTGGTGATCAAATGACAATGGAATGAGCGCGAGATAAGGAAAGCCCGGTGAAAGCTCTTCATGTCGAGCGGCACGTCCCCGGGGCGAGTCTGCGAGCTGAGGGTGACAGGAGCAGGCCTCGACACTCGCTGCTGCCATGTAGTGCTCAGCATCGTGGAAGATGCCGCAGCAATGATGACTTGTTGACAAAGTCAGTTGACACAGGCTTCTTCCACGTAAGGGGTTGTTCACTGGTCAATAATCTCATTGAGTCCTTTCACGGCCTGCACTTTCTGTTGGAGCCATTGCTCCGGTACACGCACTTTGCGTAAGCCTTGCGGAATCTTGCCAACTAAAAACTGTCCCCAAATCTACTGGTTGGAATCGTCCTTCTTCAAAAATGTTCAAAATGCAGGTATCAAAACTGCATCGGTCGATGGGATCTGAAGGTGAAACTTGGTTGGAGTTGTTGTCAACCACAAGGCAGGCTGCTGAAGCAAGAATGACTGGCCTCTTTCACAGGCTGTCGGCCTGAAAAAGTTTAATCGCTCGAGAGGTAAAGTTACAGTTTCATCCACCAATATTAAGTCTATTAGTTCTCTGAGCATCACTTCTATTTGACCAAGTGACAATAAATTCACCGTGCGAAGCGAAGCAGGAGGCAGGCATTGAAGGCATATCAAATTTTCAATTTAGTTCTTTGCACAGAAACTGGTTGGAAGAATTTCATGCATATCGCTGTTTGATTGCAACATAACCCATCTGACACTCAGTGGGACTACTTCAACCTTGAGAACCACACAGAACCTCTCTGTCTTCTTGTGAGAAACACTAAGAACTTTGGTTCTTTTCGCCAACCAAACAAACCGTCTCTTTCCAAAGGGATTCGAGCACCAGATCTCCGTGCAGATCATGTCATGGCAGCGATCGCAAAATGATACGTGCAATTTTTTGTCGTGTGTGGGTTTTTTTTCTCAAGTCTCAAAGACACCAAATCTATCACCGGTGTTGAGGCAAGAGTGACGAGGATGGTTCTCAACTTGCGCACACTCGAGTAAATCCGCCAAAAGTGACAACTGAATGTTGGGACTTCTCGTACATGCCAGTCTTCGGCCAAAACGAGACACAAGGAAGCTGACTTTTCCACGAACTTGGTCCTTGCCCCAGCAGCAGAAAGTGCGTGACACTGGCGCAGACGATGAAGAAGTCTGGCGTGCAGAGCGAGGTGAGACACAATTTTGGTGAAGTGTCTTATCCCTATTGACTTGACATCGTGACAATCAAGCCAATTAAGTAAAACATATCTCGTAAGTCTAGGTGGGGTGCAATAACAAACTACACCACTCTCCACTTGTAATGGACGTTCTCGGTGATATCAAGTGCCACTGCAGAATGACAGATATCCCAGTTCAGCAAGTGTAATGGTGAGGACATACTCGTGCTCTGCAACTCCACAGGGTTTGCAAACTTCTCAATGATGCGTCCTCAAAAGGATGCACCCCTCAGCCACTTCAAATCATGGTAACAGTATCTTCATCTATCTTGTGATTCCAATTTCACAACACAGAAACAATCTTACACAAGTGTCAATTTGATTTCTGCCAGGACAATTGGAAATTCAGACACTCAAGTCTTTCCGTTTCAATTCCTTTCAAAAACACCTCGAGAAGTTCAGACTCCGTTGTCAACTTGGAAGAAGTCAAAGACAAGCGACGAAACTTCAACAAGAACGCAGAATACACGCACGCTGTTCTTGACGTTATCAGACTTACTGCACCGCTCAGCTGATCAAATGAAAAAAATGTTGCATTGGGCGATTAAAATGCAGGCCACACGTCACAAAACGACACTTGCACGGGCAGCGCAAGTTTCCACTCAGAGCATGTGCACAGAACGAAACCAAACGTCGTGTGCGAGATCAACACGCGTGTCTCAGGACACTTCTGCACCAGACAAAGGAAAAGGACGATGGGTTTACCTCGTTGATGGTTTTCAGGAGCTTAGCGATGAGTTTGCGGACGTTGGAGAGTTTGGAGCGCGCGACGTCCGCCTCATTCTGCTTCTGCTGCGCCTCCATCTGGAAACTGCTCACCAGCTGCAACAGACACACAAGACTCAGTTATCACCATCTCACTTTCCTCGAGCACAGGATGCACCACTGAAAGTTTCAAATCCTGCAAACAAAATACGAGGCTCAGTCATCAAATACGTGGAATTATCATGTCCAGCGCTCACTGCGATCGGCTATCAATTGCTGTTTGTGATCGACACTGACTACAGAAAATTGCACATGTTAATTCCATGTATTTAATGACTGAGCCTCGTATGGTCACAACAAACAAAAAAGCCAACCCAACAACAGATCAATTTGAAAGTTGGACACCTGGGACACGACTCATTGTGAAGGATCCATCGCTGTGCACCAAGGTACCAAGTGACCCGAAGTCGGTTGGTCCAAAATCGGGCAATCATTGCAAAAAGAATTTTCGTTCCTGCTCCTTCCTGGACCAAGGAAGCAGGGAGCAACATGTTCTGGTTGTTCTCAAGGTTGCAATTATTCTCTGAGTACGCAAACTTCAACTCTGGCAGGGAGGACTGAGAACAAACAGTACATGGAGCTTCCACAGATGACTCATCCAAAGGAACATGTCCATGTCACCACCCCGAATTCTGATCCTGGTCCGCCAGTGCGGCCATTGACTTTTTGGCTGTGGTTGGAAGCTGGTGGTCTGGTGGCAAAATCTTGGACCTGAATCACGGTTCTCTGCAAGTGTTGAAATGGGGGTCCCGGAGGGACAGGATGATAAACCTCAGGTCTGCCTCCCCTGCCCATTCCTGGACACAAAACTGAGGTGTGGCCACGCCAAGGCATTCCACTCCGGCCATTCTTCGTGGTCAGAACAACGGTTCGTCTTGAAAACATCCACGCAAACCCCCCCGGTTCGTGTTAGTAGAACACAAAAATGAAATTGTGAACGCAACGTTAAGCAGCTGAAGGCGTTTTTACAGCACCGCTTGTAAGTCTTGTTTCTTGTGCTCAGATAACTCCGCCTGTTCTTCGTATTTCTGCAGAAGCTTGAACAAGAATTCGGCCGGTTTTGACACACGTGACTCCACGGTTGCGACAGGTCACAGGGTCAAACCACGTTGTGGCACATGCTGCTGCTGCTGACCGGACATCAGCTTTTGCAAGACGGCGGGGGGGATTTTTCCGACCAGCAGAGGGCCTCTGACGGTATTGAAAATTTTCAACAGTCCGAAGGCACGGGGAAAGAGAGGGGTGGAGGGGGTCACGAACACTCAAGGCCGAAAGCAGAAAACAACTCACACACACTAACGCTTCAGAAAGTCGGCGAGACACAAGAAGGTACATGACAGTCACAGCAAACGTGGAAACGAATTCACAAAAAGGCTTGTGTTTTGCATCGAACCATCCTTTTAGAAACCGACGGACTGACTGACCAGCTTGAACGCTGATTTGCTGACAAACAGAACAAGACAGACAGACCAAGTGAATCAATGGCAAACCGAACAACCATCTGACCAAACAATTGACTTGGCAGATAAATTGATCAACCGAGTGACTGATTGACTGACCAACGAGAGAGAGAGAGAGACAGAGAGAGAAAAAAAAGAGAGAGAAGAGAGAGAAAGAGAGAGAGAGAGAGAAGAGAGAGAGAAAGAGAGAGAGAGAGAGAGACAGAGAAGAGAGAGAGAGAAGAGAGAGAGACAGAGAGACAGAGAGAGAAGAGAGAGACAGACAGACAGACAGACAGACAGACAGACAGACAGATAGAGGCAGAGAGAGGAGAGAGAGACAGAGAGAGAGAGACAGAGAGAGAGAGTGGGACACACACACACACACACACACAACTTTTCCCCCTTTGCTGTGACAACCTTATCAAATTTGAACGAGCGAGTAGTCTGCAAAGTGTGCTCTGTCGGATGTGTTGTTTTGACGCTAATCATCCTATTTGGTGACCCGAGCCTTTAATTCCTATTTTGAGATGGAAAGGCTTTTCTTTCCTCGACTCTGCTGAGAAGCGGACGTTACGCGCTTATCAACGAGAACGACTCGACTCAATGTGAAGCCGGCGATTCTGAAGGCAAGGGGCAGGACCGCGCAAAGAATAGCGCTCATTACTCTTCACTTCTCCCACTTGAATTTGAAATCTGAAAGAGTGGCAGCGCCTCAACGGAAGGGAGTCCTCCGATTCTCACACAGGGGGAGACAGAAAAGTCGGGTGACCACAAAGTGACTTTACTTGTTCGACTTTTGTGTTTGATCTTTCGGATGTGCACATCTCAACCCGATAGTCGAACAAGAACTGCCACACAACACTGGCGTGCGTGGATTCTACAGGGGATCTGAAATTTGTTTTAGTCGCAAAGCTCGTGCTCTTCAAGAGGCATGAATCTGGTGCGTGGAGTAGTTTTTCTGTGTGAAATGCTTGCTCGTTTCTTGTTTCACTCACGAAAAGTTTCCATAAGCTGTCGTTTTTTAACTTTAGCTGATGAATCCCAGTGTCAAATACTGCACTCTAAAATTTTGTTTCCTTTTCAACAAAAAAATACTCTTGAATCGTCACCGTCATGTTTGCTTTGGAGGTCAACCACAAGAGTGGCCATAGACTCTGAATGAGAATGATCCGTGCGTGCGTACTCTTGACAGGTCACAAAAGCACACGCAAAAATGGGACAGAAATACTCCAAACTATTGGCTCTGTCCAGAAAACACATAAGAAGTTCATGCAGGCAGCAACATCAATTTATCCTTCGTTCTGTGCTCTTAATGCAGTCTGGAGTGATTTTCATATTCATGAAACAGTCCGAAAACGAATGCACACAGATGACAAACAATCGCACTTGTTCTCCACTTCCTCAAAGCGCTGACACACCAAGTGAGGACTGGCTTTGCTGCAGATTCAATATCGGTCCATAAATCTGAAACTCTCCGCATTCAAATAGCCTCTTCTAATTGCTCTATCTTACTTTGCAATCAAGAATATCAAAGAACCTGTTAGGTATCACAGGATTTTAATGCAAAGTTATCATGCTGTATTAAAGGCTGCGCACCTCGAGGTGCAACAGTATTTATGGTGTTCAACACAAATGACACCAGGTAAAATCACTTTGGCAAAGTCAACAGGGTTGCCGTAATGAAAGGCATCGCGGCCAACCTTCCATGTTTGATGTCCTCACTCGAAGTTCGCACCAGAGCCTTTGACAGAAAAAAGTTGAAGGGGCTGGTTTCATCTTGCTGCTTCTTGAAACGGTGTAACGAAATTAGAGCCCTGCACAGATACACGATCAGATAAGACTCTGATCTACTGTGGGACAGAGGTTTCTCTCCCTCTTCCACTGTATCTGCTGTAGTCATTGACATGTTTACATCGCATCGTGTGAGAAGGGGACATTTTCACAAAGACAACACAAATGTTATCGAGACGAGTTTGACGGGTGTCTACCCCCTCGTCCTGATTCATTCCAGCTCAAGATCTCTATCCTCATGTGACTATCTTTCCTCCCAAGCAAAACTATCTGTGGCCGCAGTGCGAAAGTAATGCGCGTCAAAATTTCTCTCACGACAGAAACTTGAAATCCCTGTGTCCAGCGGCCAAAATAGTTCGCGCAAACTTCTGCCAAAGGCCGAAAGGTAAAGGAAGGTAAAGAAGCTCAGGGTTTGTATCGTATGCAGCAGATGGGACAAAGATCGGTGTCATCAGTGGACATCTTCCTTCCAGTTTTCTATGCACTTTTGAGCGGGGGGAGGGTGAATGTGCTGAACCGCCACAAAAACACTCAGCTGACAGCGTTATGCAACAAAAATATATCTGCCAAACAAGTTTCTTTTGAGAACCTGTGTGGTGACAGGTGAGAGAATCTGCGAGTCAGTGGCTGTGCTGGAATGCCCCGAGGCTACAGAGCGACACCCCTCATCATCTGCATGTCCAAACAGACACTTATCTACTTACTTTCCCTTTGTCTCCCCTTATGCATCATCGCCACCCTGGTCAGCTGAATGCACTTGAGTGGGCTGACCTTTTTATTGCTGGTCAATAATGATGCGCCACAATAACTGATCAGAGATTTGGTCCGAGTATTTGCATGAAAACAAATGACAAGTCGCCACATTTGTGCCACAAGCAATGCAAAGAAAGGTGGACGTCAGACGCGTTACGTAAAACAAAACACTTGATATTCTGCGCACCTAATCACAAAGTCAGTGATTTTCATCGCTCCATAAATTTTTCCCGAGATGACAGATACGAAGATCCCACCGGTTGGGTGTCCACTGAATATTTCGAAATGCCTATTTCGCAAAGCCCCGCACACGCAACATCTTTTGTTTTCGAACTGACAAAATTAGTTGTGGGGTCGTTATTGTCTGGTGCCAAGGGTTGTTTCTTGCACACCACAAAAGAATAGACCAGATTCACCCCAACTGACTCGTCTCTGAATACTAATCCTACAATGTGCATGTTGCAAGCATCCACCTGGTTATTTGCAGACTAATATTCTGGGTTTTGCCTCCCCTAAACGAGTCTTAAGCCGGGATTTGATCAGCCTCTCCATCTGCTTTAACGACCAGTGACAATACTGCTCCACAGGGTCACAGTGCGCAATTTATCATTCTCAATTCTAAATAATGCCACCACATTATGTCCCCAAAAGTTGAATGAGACCAGAGACCATGCACACAACAAGGATGGTTAAATTCTGAAGGGCAGTGTTCCCACAATGCCAGAGCCATGGTCGCTGTCAGGTGAGAGAAATTAAAACCACTGACCCACGCAGGCCGCAACACAGGCTCCTGCAGTCTGAGCCAAACAGGGAGACAAGGCGAGGACAGCAATACGTGTGGGAACCTCACTCACCTTCCTCAGACCTTTCTCGTAGTGATCGAAGAAATCGTCGAGAGGGAAGTTGGCGAGTTCGCTGGTGGAGAGGCCGGACACCGCATCTTTGTCCATCATCCAGTGCGGAGGCAAGAAGTATCGTAAACATGTCCTGCAACACCAACGCACAACACTCTAATTGCTCGTACATTTTCATGTTGCATGAAATTTACCGAACCCGAAGGGCAGTGACGGAACAAAACACTGCAACTTTCCCGTGGCCAACATTCCCATTTTTAGAGCGAAGAAATGAAGATGAGGGGACGCGACCCACACTGCGCGCACCTGTATCCGTTGACGATGTCCTCGGAGTACTGGGAGTTAGCGGCGGCGGCGGCGGGCGTCGCGGTGGAGGAGGACGGAGCCTCGTTGGCCGCCTCCTGCGAAGACACGGAGCCGCCGGGAGAGCGCGTCGTGTCCACCGTGGACTCCGCCGCGGACTGCGAGCGGGAAGCGCGTTGTGAACATCAAACGTCTCAGTTCAGTTGTTCTTTCTCAGACGATCACAATCGCATTGACAAAATTCAACGTGCCCAAGATCGGGGTGACACGTCAAAACAACGGACTTCTGTCTTGAGTCATGAAGACAGTAAGTTCGCTGCTGCATGCGCACTCTGGAATTTTTTTCGCAGAGCCAGGTCGATTTTATTCTGTTTTGGACCACGAAATACATCACGGCTGAAGCAATAGATCCACTGAGACGAGTATATCGAAAGACCTTTGACCTGGCTTTTCTTCAAATCAATTTGAACTTTGAAAAGAAAGAACAGAAGTACATCAATTTGAAGCTCATCAAGAAAGGGCCTTCGCTGGGGGCGGAAACCAGGAGAGAACAGCAACTTTCCACAGGGTGTACTTCAAAACTGTGGGCCACACGAAACCCAAGCCTGCCGGCGAACAAATTAATTTCCTTCACCCATAAGGTAAAGTTGAGAGAAATGTAGACTGTTACCTTCATTAGTTTGACATCAGGGCTGTCAAAGTCGAACCTGTAGGAGAAGAAATAGAAAGAGATAACATTAAAAGTTGAGCTCTGAAACTGAACACCCGTGTCATTGAGTGAACGCCTAATAAATGTGAGGAGGGTCGGTTCAATGACAGATCGGGGCAGCGCATTTGGCTTGATCTCGCTGTGTCGGTCACGGGTGATGCTGGGTTACGGCGACGCGCGTTTTGTCTTGGGGCTGTAATTGCAGGTCCGACGGTTGGGAGCTCGGCCGGGAGGCGGCACCGACCAAACACGCTCGCATATGTTCAGTCTGAGCCAACCAACCTGGCCGGGAATCGCTGGTGCAGGTGGTGCCTTCAGAGATATCCAGAGAACGAAGCCCAAATTTCTGTCGAACACAGGAGGCTCGCACAGAAGCAACAAAGTGTTTTTTCAACAGGAAATACAAAACCCCTTGACAAACATTTTTTGAAACCACAAGCCTCAAACCGCAGGCGTCAAAATTTCACAGAAGGTGCTCAACTTCAACAGGAGGCTGCTCTACGCACTTCTGAACATCGGTGTGGTCAGTCGTTGTCTTCCTCAAAAGTTGTACACAGTTCATTAGCTTTGTGGACAGAGGGGAACACAAAGTTCTCAAAGACTGCCTATCGTTTAGCGCTTCGTCACACCTCAGTTTCAAATTTAATTTGTTCATAAGTCAACAGAAATCAGGTTCGAAACACCGCTTTTGTGCGTTGAGTGTTTGGATCTGTCAGTAAGGAGAAGTTACAAACATCATGTTACGAAGGTCCACTCGACACACTGAGTGTGGCTTGCGAAGGACATTGCACAAAATGCCCAGTGGCTTCTACGCTTCCCAGTGTTTCACCTGGCACGTGCGCAAAACGTAATGTTACTTCTACCGAGTAACCGAACACTAAGCTTGACTTTCACCACCCTTCTGCATAACAGGGCATCTGTCCCCTGGCATGAGGCGACAGGAGGTGCACTGCTCCAAGTCAAACCTTGCAAGTACAAATCACAAGGGTGGACGTAACAAGCAGTCCCTGGCCACCCCTCCACCCACCCTTTTTAGCAACACCTCCTGGGGTCCGGTCAGCAGACAACGAACCACTTTAACGCCCTTTAATACACTGAGAAGAGATTAAATGCCCGTAGACAGAAAGCCACTCCCCGTCCAGCTGGTGACGCTTGTGTTTGTGCAGCCAGCCGGTGGTTATGTTTTGTGCTCGTTCTTCACAGATGAGCTCCAGAAATCAGCGTGATCGTTTGTTCAACGTGCAATTAATGTTTCAGGCCACCTGTACGAATTAACTAATTGCAATGCAACGTTGCCTCCATTGGTGTCGGTGGGCAACAACAAGGCTGTGGTTTGTGAAAATCATGCGTCTTTACGATGGCAAATGATCTTCCCGGAAGCAGCCGGCCCGCGAAGCCATCTGCATGACGATGTTCTGGGGAAGACACAGAGTTCCGAGTAGACATGCATCCTCCGAAAGTTTCTGCAGCGTTCTTTCCTAACTTTCAGTTTCGTACAGAGCTACGCCCAGCTTCACCGTTGTGTGTATCACAGATTCAGATTCCAACGAGATTGAGACCTGATGCTCCTGATGACACTGCTGTTGCAATCAAAACTTTGTTCAGACCGAAGCACACCTGTGGAAGGGAACTGATGGAGTGTCTGCTCGACTCTTGGAACCATTCTGCACTCGTGGCAAAAAGAAAGTGGACACAGAATCCATGAAGCCCTGCCGCCCTTCTCAAGTGCTCTCAATGCGCATGCCTTTGGCCACAATTGAGTGGGACAAAACAAGTTTCAGCAAATGTAGTGTCTCTACACCGAACTGCACATTTCGAGAACGACAACGATGTCATGGGAGGCTAGGTCACACACACACACACACACACACACACACACACACACACACACACACACACACACACCAAACTTTGGCCTAACATTGGGACAATGCAACAGAACTTCGGTGGGGAGAGAAATTTTTTCCTGAATGCAGTGGGAACTTGTGCTTTCTGGATGCTGTAGCAAATTGAAGGTGGCTCAATTAATGACTCGGGAGCATCGCGGGGTGTGTAACCGAGACTCACTGATTGTCGGTTTGTGTCCGAACCTGATACGACCTTATCGCCAAATAAGTTCGCAGGTAGCCTTACCGCGCATACAGACCCCACATATGCGAACGGGCAAGGACATCCACAGTCGCTTTGAGAATCTTGAGGGAAATACGGAACATAATTAAAGGGTGCATCTGAAGATGTACAATGATATGTCTTGGTATGTTTCCGCAAAGTCTATCGCACTGTCATCAATAAAGTGAGAAAAACTAATATGTGGACAGATAAAGTACAACTGCGGTGCTTTTGATGTGTGTGACATTACCTCATTGAGAGTTCGCCGTGGGATCTCGAGTTGGGTATTCATGAAATACATACCCAAAGATATGTTTCTCACTTCACAACATTCAAACAAAATTCTAAAATCCGACAAGGAGAAATGTGTCATTTTCCCTGCTAGTTGTTCAAAGAAAGAATTCAACACCGTCAGCATCAAGAACCAACTTGACCACTGGGCCCAGACACAGAAACCTGGTGCCTTGCATTTAACCTTTAAAAATTTGAAGAGAAACTTGCCCTCCATGATTTGTGACACGCGACAGATTTTTTCAGAGACCCACAATACGTGGAGGTGCTGATTGCAACGTTCGGTCAGCGCTGCACAATACGAGCTCAGCTACGTGTGCACCGTGTCATATTCGCTTAAAGAGGAAGGGTGGACCCAGCGTTTCAAACCAGAATAGCTCCTGATGCTTCAACAGGCAGATTCAAACGGAAATCCCAACCTCCTCAGTTGGGCCCAAAATGACACTGAGGCACAATGTGTGATTATGCACGATGCGACAGCATTCAAACCTGAAGACCTCCACACTTTCGCAAAAAGCAGCACTTGATCGTTAACAACAATCATTCAAATATAAACTCTTGTCATTGCCCACGAAGAACAAGAAGCGCACAGCCTCCCAATTCACCGGGTGTTGACTTGTGCACAGAATGCTTATTACCCTGCTTACACATTTTAAAAGGCGTCAAATGTAGTTTCAAAACAAGTGCCAAATGGTGCCTTGCTATGTCTCGACAACCAACTTCTTCGGTCACCCTCTCTCCTTTGTTTTTACTCGGGGGGAAAATCTCTTCAACTTCTTGGTCAACATCACTACACTCGTTTTTCAAAACAAAACAATACAAAATCAGGTGAAAGATTAGAACGCAAGCTCCGTGGATTTCTTTTTGTCTGCGAGACAGACTGAGAGACAGAAGCCCGGGAAGTGGCGCCCGCGGCCACTCGTCGTGTCAGCGCTGTCCGACTCATCGCCAGCGGCAGCAAACACCGAACCCTACAAATTATCTCCCTACAAGGTCAAGCATTAGGCTGCACCCACTCCTAATGTACCGACCCCACCAGCATGCAGCCGACTTATTCTGAAGACCTCAACAGTGCCGTTTAATCAAATGCTTACTCCTTTGCTGAAACCCAATAGTGCTTTATTGCCACAAGACAATTTGGATTTGGGAACTGAGCTCAGGCATTGAACATTACCATTTCCCTTCTCGCTTTCACATCATAAAAGCTTCGTCACAGAGCATTTAGAAATACAATGTGCCAAATTTAATTTTCCGAATCTTCCGACAATAGCTTCTTGTGCCAATTACGTGTCTTCCATTCGGTCCTGTCTTCCCTCAGAAAGAAGCCAACACTGAGCCGAGTCTTTGTTCGCATTTTTCATAAGATTAGTCCCTGATTGAACTGCAAGATTGAGGCCCTTCCGTGCAGCCAACTTTTTGAAAAAAAAGAAGTTTGAAAGAGCGAAGGCAGAACTGCGGATGGAACAATCCACAGCCACAATTTGCTTCACGCTGCACAACGCCCACGGTCCAGCGGAGTCAAGCTGACCATGCACTTCATCCCACTGTCAAGTCACAACTCCCACAACACCTCATGAGAGTTGCAAATTTCTAGAAAAAATCTCGTTGTTCCAGCTTCATTGAGACAACCGAGCCTGGACCATGAACTTGTCCGTGGGAAGGGAAGTGATTCTTGTGGCGATCTTCACTGCGAGGGCAATTAGATCAATTAGCGGCGTGACATTGATTTCCGCTGTTTTCCGAAGCCCTCCTTGAAACCCCTCATTGAAATCAGTGAGACCGGATTCTCAAGGCAACGCCTTTGTTTCACTACAACACTGGTTCCCAGCGCACGCATTCACAGCAGTCGGCGGGAGGACCATTGTGAAACGCGGTTCCTAACTGGTTCTTAACTTTTGAGTCTTGCGGTCCTTTAATGTAAGAATCGTGTTCTCGAACCGGTTCGCCCACCAGGTTTTGGGAGGTCCATACAGGTGCCTGGACCCCCGGAGCGCTGAGTCGTGAAGTCTGCTGATTAATTAGGTTCCCCGCAAAGGGAATTAAGCTTCTCTGCGCCAATCTATTCCTTGAATTTGACCAATTCACGAAAAGAAAACGCTTACGAAACATGCAGTGTCCTTCGGTATAAGCACACCTCATGCAAGGTGGAGGTCCTCCGCCGAACCAAACTTTTCTTTGCCCAACGAAAACGAAGAAGAGCCCGACCTGCGAAACACTCGTACACGACAAGCGAATGCCTCTTGTCCGAAAGGTTGGATTGACAAAGCCCAAACTCCTGGTCGGGCCTACTGGATGAGGCAGTCGAACGTGAGACAGTCACAAAACTGTTTCGAAGTTTACAAAACATCGTACAATCCAGAATTCTATGTAGTTTCTACAGAGCACAAAGCCACGCTTTCAGAAATGTTCTGATGAGCAAGCTAGAGTTGAATGCATTAGGTGAGGAAATTGTAGACACGTCTGCACACAGTCTGATTTGTTTCCATAAAGGAACAAAGCAAAATCTAAAGACGAAACAGAAAGGCCACTGCCTGGATCAGACCTTGGCCCGGTTTCCTTGAACTGTCGGTTGCGAATGCTTTATTTGGGAAACCAACCACATCAGACCAAAATGACTCCGCCAAAGTAACAGAGCAAGGACGCAAGTGTGGACGACCCAAAACATCAGGTCAGCTACCGCATAAGTTTCTATTGTCTGCCGGCATCTAGAATCTTCGAGACTAGAGTTCCATTGACCAGTAGGCAGAGCTGGATCAGAACCTGGTGTGTCCTTTGGCACTTACATCTTGGCAGGTTTTCTGGCTTTGTCCACAGGGAGCCGCTGACCAGTGGCAGCACACAGATGAGCGAGCAAGATCAAGCGCAGCTAATTGTGTGCGATGACTGTGAGGTCTCCGCGGTGCGAACTGAGGTGCGATCCTCCACACACCTCGACACCAGGACCGAGAGGCCGCAACCAACGTCGGTCTCGAGTGTCTCAAATTTTGATAGGGTTTCACTTTTGAACATCAAAACGTACAAGCCTGGTGCAAACGTCAGCGCACGAATGAATTTTTGAACGTTTTTTGAATGCTCAGGACTTCCAATGCGTGCTGTTCAGACTTCGACCATCACACTCGTGACGAGCAGAGAGAGACAGCCACTGACGCACAAGCACCTGAATCACCGAGAGGCCAACACAGCGAAAGCTGACGGAATCTGCTCAAAACTAAACATCGTGCACAAGTACAAAACGTCAATTCCTTCGAAAAAAAGAAAGAGCAAATGTTTCTGCCGGACCCATCTGGCACGCGGTTGAACGAGCGGCTCGGAGGACGACACCTCCGCACATGCCGGGCGGGCGGCGCTGCCGTCCCGGCGCAGATGGTGTCGCACCTCGCCCGCTCCCAACCTGCCAAAACGCCCTGCGCGACTGTGATCACGGCACTTCAAACAAAACTCCATCTCCCTGTCTGGTGAGGCTCAAAAGCCCCCAGCAACACCAACAAAACCTGCCAAAAAAAGGTTTCAGCGCCGACTCATCGTCACTCGGGAGCCGCTGAATGGTACACATCTGCGGGTCAAGATTCAAACTTCAACGTGTGCTGCGTCCCCAGCACAAACACCGCGAGATGTCAACGCACACGATCAAGTGCAGCAGTTTACACCAGGATCTCACCACGAGTACTGCACCGCCCTCCACCGACGAAACAACTAAACCAGTCAATCCCTTCAAAAAGTGGCCAAAAAAGACCGTCCCTGTCCATATCAAGATTTCATGAAGGTTACATGAGAACACAGAGGTCTGTTGGGTTCTCTTTCCGCCATATTCGGTCAAACATTGCGTTTTTGCTGCAGTTCTTGTGCGCTGAAAAACGTCAAAGTTGGGGGGACGGGGTGACTTTACACAGGAAATTCATTTTGAAACTCAGAAAATGTTTGCACCAATACAACCGGGGAGATTTCAGCAGATCTGTCCGTCACCAAAATTTCCAGCCCCTCGTTTTCTCTGCTCTGCCGAAACGTAAAGTGAGTCACAGAGAAGGTACTCGTACAAGACGAACAGTCTTTTCCAGAACGCACGGAGGCGGGTGAAAATGAAGTGCAAAAAACAATAGCGGCTGGAATCCCGGTGGTTGAGCACTGCGCTACTTTAGCGGCTTATCTGGGCGCGGAAGCGGCTGCAGCGGAGCCGCCCTGGAGCCTCGGTCCGGCCGCCGCGCCCATACATCAACCGCGCCGCTCGCTGCCGAGACTCGCAGCTCACTGTTCGTGCAGGTTCGAGGGGGTCGGTGTTACAAAATGTGCCAAAAACCAGACTTTCAAGTAGAATATCAGCCGCTCGCCGCGTAGATTGCCTGCAGACTGCACCCAACACACTGAGAAAGTCAACTCATATGACAGTCATGTCCTGAATGTGACCACCATGGGAGGGGGGATTAACTGGACAACTCTGCCTTTTCAGACAACTTTTTTTTTGACAAAACTCAATTGGACAAAGAGGACAAGCCCACAATTATTTTTTGTAACCAGAGGGAGGGGGTAAACTGGATGACTCTACCTTTTCTGACAACTTTTTTTTTGACAAAACTCAAATGGACAAAGAGGACAAGCCCACAATTTTTTTTGTAACCAGAGGGAGGGGGTAAAAAAAAAATTGGATGGAAATGATGGAAAGTCCAACTTTTGGACAAGACCACAGGTGGGGGAAGCCGAAGTTGGCAAAACAATGACATTGCAAGAGGCTGATGATTGTGAACAGCCCTATCACTGAAAAGAAATATGTTGGCTTGGTTTTGCTCTTCAGAATGAGCATTCTGACAGACTTCAACGGGTTCTTCAAAATCTTTTCTTCCCCTCTTCGTCCTTCTCTCTTTTCCCAATCATAAACAGCCTTGGCCTCTTTTTTGTTTCCCAACTTGAAAGCTTGATTAGACTCCGAAGGTCAGCGACGCCTCGCACAGACGAGCGGCCACATGTTGCCTTTCGAGGCGCAGAGGTTTGCAGAAATAATCTTGTTGAGTTTCACTAATCAGGCAAGACAGAAACATGAATCCGTCTCAATTAAATGTGTTTCACTGTCTCACTCATCATCTTCTACAAAAAATAAAGTTATGATGAAACTTTGCGCGCGCTGACACCTGCACCATTCCGCCTCTTCTCTGAATCCAGCTACAGAGGGTCTATGTCTGAGGCAGAGTCTATCAGGGTTGACATTCATCTCGTGCGGCTGCTTTGATCTGGGCTTGTGGTCCCAGTGTCACAGAAGAGACCCATCACAGAAAACCCCCACAACAAATTACTGAAGTATTGACAATTTACCCGCTACAGTTCCACAATTCAATTAAGCTCAATTTCAGTTTCTTTGAGACTTACAAAGGCACAAAGCGGCCTCTTGCTGCGAATTCTTTCATCTCATACCCCTCTGCCAGTAAAGTAAGAATACCAACAATGTTATCCAAGTTGCTCTGTAAAAAAGCAGTAAATACCTCCCCAAATCGCGAATTTTGCGGTCGTATCAACGGCTCTATTTGGTCTACCATGGGTCCTGGAACTTGAATAAATCTCTCGTTGGAGGCAGTCCAACGAGCTCAACTTGGTCCTCAACAACCACACGCGCTTCCCTTCTCCACGCAACACGCGCACATCGCTCCAATCAACACATCTTGCCGCAACATTCAATTGGATAAAATTTTGCTGCAGGCAAAATTAAAACAAGAGGCTTTTTTTTGGAATCTGATGTCACGTTTGGAGGATTCACATCAAAGAACACCGCATTTTATCTTCTGCTGTCGCGTGGGCGGAAAAAGCCTTGTAAAACCAGATAAATCTCGTTTTGGTTGGAACTTGCGGGAAACGTGGCTTCCACGAAAGCGAAACGGGGTTCTGCAATGCTTTCAATAGTTAATGGTCAGAATGCGCAAAAAGCACTCACCAAGCGTCCGATTTGTCCTGCGGAAACTTGTCGAACTTGATCTTCCATTTGCCCGTTTTCTTGTTGATACTAGTAATCGTGCCACTGCACCTGCAAGAAGAAAACACAACGCCATTTGTCTTTCACCTGACCAGACTGAAATTTTTTTCTCTCAAAACGCTGGGACAAATGTTTTCCCAATTGTCTCCGAATGTTCCTTGCCTTGACCAGACCAGCCGGAGTGCCAGACTGAAACGCAAAATGTCAAAAAACTCGGCACCTTCAGCAGTGCTGACCAACATGGTCACATGTGTGCGTCGATGTTGCCTTGTCCAACCAAGATCGGCAGTTTGTTTCACGGCGCATTGTGTTGGATCGCGTGGCAAAGTTTAGGATGAGATCCTTTGATGGGAAATATGCTGGGTGGGGCGGGGCGACTTGGCAAGTCGGAGCATCATCAGGATACTGGAACAGCACTTCGAGGCAGTATCGAGCATCGCCAACATTGATAACAAGAACGTCTACCGGTGCCGACACGCGCTGTTCTCGGTGCTCTGGCAAGAACATGCAAGATGGCAACCAACACATCATACCCATGGTTGCAGCAGCAACTCTGAGCAGCAAACCTTGCAACACAACAGCCCCAACTGAGTGATTTTGCTTCCAGGAATTGGGATGCGGGGCAGTTGTAACAGACGTTGTCAGACCCGTCTCTATTCTTCGGAGACATGGACTGGACTTGGACGTTTCTTGGCATCAACCCTGCATGAAGCAAGCTTGTGTTTTGAAAAACTGGAAAGGGGCGGGTTTTGACGAAGGTCACAGCCCCCCCCCCACGGCCCCTGCCACCTGAAAAATTGTCATTCCCCCCCCCCCCCAGACATCATGTTGCGATTCCAAACACCGGTACACCCGTTGTAGCGTTCGACAAAACGAGACAGTTCAAGCAGGCCGAGGAGCAATCGAAGTGGGATGGGAGCGTGACAACGAGATGCAATGGACACAAGTCTCACTTCACCGAGCCATGCAACTCGCGCCCAAAAGAACACCCGACACTGACTCAAACCAACCTCACAAAAGACGTCCAGCACGACTCGAAAACTGTGCGCACCAACTCATTTCTTCAGTGAGACCTTCGAACACCCCCAAATAAAAGCACGAAATCATCCCACCTCATCAGAAAAGCACAAACATACTCATTCGACGTTCCAAGAACACTTCTCATTGAATAAAATTGAACAGAAACTTGCGGCGCTCCTTCAGATGAAGAAGGACTGTTCATAAAATGAGCAATGAAGGAAACGTGCGGGCAGAATTGTGATTAAGCGAGTGATTTGTGGCTCTGAGTATGGCCGGGAACAGAAGTTTCGTGTTTGTACAATTGGCCAAGTTGCTGTGTAATTTTTCTCCGATTAGCCCTGTCCCGTCCTCATGTTTAACTAAGTTCCCCCAGGATCCATTACTACAAATTGAAGGCATATTGTTGTCTCTTTGTGAGCATCTGCTTCTCTCGCAACAAAGACAAGAAGAACACGCTCCATCCCTTTCCGTTTCACAACTCTTTTCAAGCCACACATCGGCAAAAGAAGATCTTTCTTTTGTCATATTCGTCGCAATGTTCCCAAGCAGTTGTGTTTGAGGGAACAATTTCCTTGTTCAGCCTTTCCGATGCCAGTGACATCAAGAATCACGCGCCACTTGAGACACCTGGTGAGCGAAAGGAGAACTCGGTTCAGCACTTACGAACAAACGCAGCGAACCACAGCAACGTGCTGAAGTCGACCTCTATCGGCGCAAGAACCAGTTCCCGTTTTGCGATGTGTGCATTCATCCAACACCAAACAACGATCAACAGTCATGCTTGAGCACCGCTCGCCAACCTCTTCCGAACTCAACGACTCTCGTCTTCTGAACAAAGGCTCGACGCTCAGACTGCTGCGGACCAGGAAGAGGTGCGGACAGCCAATTTTTGGTCGTCGCACACGCACAAACATCTCGTTGCGTTTGACCAGTCGGAAAGCGTGTTTTGTATTGTTTTGTTTTCCATATGAGCACCGGTCAACTGATGAAAATCTCTGATTGCTACGGGCCAGCGCAACCTTGGACGGTGTTCTTTCTGTACGCACCATTTGCCCTGGAGCTTGGCCTCGACCTTGGTGCCGCACTGCTCGTCGTCGTTGAGCCCCGGCGTCACGCCGTCGTCCGGCTCCGGCGTCTCCTTCTCGTCGCCGTTGGTCCGCGTGACCGCCTGTGGAGGCGATGAGCCAAAGATTGACACACAGAAAATCCCCTTTGTGTTGCTATTCACTCATTATCTCTATATTTTGCTCCAAGTTTCCTTTCCTCACCAAGTGTCCAAGTACTCGTACTTTGTAGTTCTCGCTTCGTACATTCCAAAGGTCATTCACTCGAGTCTGGGGACACCTGACTTGGGCGTCGAGTTTGTTTCATAACAAACCTCCCAGCAATCTCAGGCGGAGAGAACCGCGGGCGGGACGGACCTGTTTAGCGCGGCTGCGCAACGTGGTGCGCTCGTCGTCCGACTCGTCGTCGCTCGGCTTGCCCGGCGCCGCCGACCCGCGGCGAGACCCTCCCGAGCTCGTCGACGTCGCGCGCACAGGCTTGCTCTGCAGCAACAAGCAGCACGCCACATAGATCACAAAAACAACCAACCGTGTGGAAACGACAAAGTGTCCATTCGACTACAATTCCAGCCGCTGAATGACACTTTGCACTTTTTTTGCACGAAGTTCTCTTCACGATAAGTTCAGGCAGTCGCAAAGAGTGACAAAATGTTTCTGGCGTCACCCGCATTTGGCCTTCTCAGTGACATTTATTTGTCTTATTTCGTCTCCCACTCATGGAAGATTGTCAAGAGAGAAGCAAATATGACGAAAATGACGCACCGCGGATTTTGACTTAGAAGCAGCAGAGGATCGAGAGTACGTCCTGGGACTGGACCGGGAGTGCGACTTGGATTTCTTTGCGGGCGGCATGTCGTCGTCATCGTCCTGTTGCGAGCACAATGAAGACTCGTGAAAGTTCTGACCGTAACACGCCGAGACTTGTTTTGACGTGCACAGAGGTGAACAGTCGTTGATCTGCAGTAACACTGTGAAATCAATATACTTCCAGCAAGAACATCACTCACGTCGACGTCCATCAGGTCTTCGGAATCCGAACCGGCGCTGTCGCTGATTTGACTTTTCCGTCGATGACTCGAGGAGTTCTGCAACAAACGTGCATTTCTTTTCTTACTATTTCCACACAAAGTCCTCTTCAACAATATGAAGCAACACAACAAACTTGAGTTCCAAAGTGTGGGTCACAATGCTGTCAGAGGAGTGCAGCGAAGTTGGCGCGGTACGAAGTGCAGACTTCACTTCACACACAATCCACACAGATTTGGAAGAACCCATTCTCTCAGAACTTCAAGCACGACAGGTTTTCTCGCAAAAGACAATCAAACGTTTGCAAAAGGTGTGGCAAAGGAGTGTGCGCACTGTGCGCGTTACCTTCTCAAAAGCCGAGCGAGAGGAAGAGACGGCATTGCGCTTGGGCGCGTCCCTGCCCACGGCTCGCAACACCGACTCGCGCGTCTGCTTAGCGTCCAGTTTCTAACAGCCGCAACCACAAGCAACACGTGAGCAATGCAAACGTTGAAGGTAACACAGTTCTTAATTAAACCAGTAAATTAGTGCCATGCAAACACTTAATTTCGACCCCCGTACTGAACGCACAGAACGATGTAATCAAACATTTTTTTCGAGACGTGGAAAGTTTTGCGATTCTTTTGCTGAAATTATGCCAGTGATATTTTTGCAGTGACTTTTTTGTGTCATTTGTATCAATGAACGCAGAACAGAAAACAATGAACGTTGTGATTCACAGACGACAGCAAACTCACCCTCAGGTCGTCTTCGAACGAACGTGACGAACTGACGACCGTCTTCTTGTTCAGTCCCTGTACAAAATTTCGCCCATCAAGAAACTGTTCCGTACAATTTCACATGTCACTGGGCGTCGTCAAAGGATCTGCAGACAGAACCCAGAAGACGATAAAGCGTTCAACCCGGCTCACCTGCATTTTGTCGAGCTGTTCTTGCTTCTTCCGAATGTCTTCCTGCAGCACTTTCTCCTTCTGTTCTTTTGTCTTCACTTCCTTTTTCAAAACTCCTTCTGTGATGTCAAGCCTCTGCTGCGCTGTTGAGCATCTGTTTCAAGAATACAACCTTCTGGTGAGCCAAAAGATCAAAGGTTGTGCACAAAGAACAATATCAAGGCAAGACCGACGAAACAGCCCGCAGAATTTAGGTTTCTTGGTGCCCAACCTGTTGTGAACCGGATCGGGATTCATACTGCAGATCCAGTCGTCCGGATACTCCTTGCCGACGCTACTCGTCGTGAACGGCAACATGCGCCACTTGAGACACAGGTCTGTAATGCACAGCACATTTGACACTTTTTGTCACTGAACATTGTCGCTGAACACGACCCACAGAAACAAATGTGCGAATTGCATGTGATTCAAAACAAGTGTTTGTGTTACAATGAAGAGAAAAGAGATTTGGCAATTTTACCGCACTGTATCGTCACCGACAACTGCATAGCTCGCTTTCGGATGAACTTGTCTTCCATACTGGGAGGCTCTTTCCAAGTCTGCGATGTGTACCCGAAGTTTTCCCAAAACTTCGACACTCCTTGAGCAGCTACGGGACACGAAAAAACAAAAACGACTTGACCATCCGCTTGACATCCTGCAGTTCCTCACGAATGGCACCGGAACCGACACAAAGACGCTCTGAATGAGGACGAGAAACTACAGGTTGACGCGGCAGCTCACCGATTCCGACATCTTTCCAGTACTGCACCATGTACTCGCCCATCGCCTTTTGCAACGTGCGATACTCCTTCGCATCGGCGAAGTCCTGCTTGTTGTGGGTCGGCTCCAGCACCATGTAGGGCACGTCCACGATGCCGATCACTCCACTGCAAAAACTGACCAAACAGAAGACAAAACCTCAACACAACTTTGAAACCAAACAAGCACCAAGAAGCAGGTACATACCCAAAATAATGCCTGCAAGACAAGCGAACGAAAGAACACACGCAAATGAAATCTGGTGAACTTGTTTTGTTCTTGTCCAAGAAACACGGTCGGTTCAACCTAATGTTTCCCTCAAAATGCCCATTGCACACTTACACGCCACCGTCCGTCTGAGGTCCGACTCGCTGGTACATCTTGATGAGGCGCGAACAGTTGTAGACGAACATGCCGTCCTGATTTCGGTTCTCCAGGTTCATCCCGAAGATAAATTTGAGAGACTTCGGTTCTCGAAGCATTCTGAAAGGACACCCACGTGGACTCGTGCAGGAAGAAGCTGGCAGTTGCAGGTCAAAAACACCATTCAAGATGTTCTTTCCGGAAACGAGTTGTTGTAGTCAACACGGATTGCTCACTCACCTGACTTTTCGCTCAGCGTACCCCTTTTTCTCGTTTGCCAGCTGCCTCATCGTCAGCGCATTGGTCTGCGCTTTCCTCAGTTCCGCCTGTGAGGGCAAAAACTTTCAATCTGGACTTCATCACTTGATGGTCACATTCAACATCTGTTGGAACCAGTTTCTTTGTTTCCCTTTCCATCTGTTCCCTGCAAACACTCACCCGCTGGTCTCTGGTGCCTTTGTCCCCGACCTTGTTCTCCAAATTCCTGAAAAAAGTTGAACTGTGTTCTTCTCCAAATTTTCTCTTCACACGCCAACGCACAAAAGAAGAATCAACCTCGGTTCGTTCAGACTTCCGCAGTGTGGGTTGCAAAGCCTTTTCTTCAGCCCCTCAGAGCGACTCACTTGGCCTTGCTCTCGGCTTCTCGCGCCCTGTTCTCCGCAGCTTTCGCTTCCTCCTTCGCCTTCATCGCGTCCGATTCCGATCTCGTCTTGAAGCGGTTCGACGAGTAGTGATAGAGCCGCGGCTTGTACAAACAGTTCGCCAGTCGCTTCGTCCGAACCTGACAAAACAGCCGTTTTGTTTGAGAAACGACAACAATCGCAGCACGGTTGAGCCACCTGTTTGAAGCTTCGTGACAAAGACTTCTGCGGTGGCAAGTCCCCTTTTTATCTTGCTCTTCACTTCGGACTTTTTCAGCGTTTTTCACCAGACCGCGATAAACATTCGCAGTGTCTTGTGGGAGTTCCAACATCAATGATCAATTGCGGTGACCCACTTGCAGCTTCAGACAATTTCCCAGCGTGACCCATTCTTGTCGGGTTGTTGTCACCTGGAAATTCCATGTTACGACCACCTCTGTGCTGAGTTTTAGGAAATAGGATGAGGGATCGAATGACAGCATGTGTTGGAGCCCCTTGCTTGCGTGGAGCAACAGTGAATATTTGAAGTTTATTGTCACCTGGAGTTACCCCCTCTGTTTGAAATTTTTTCAAAACTAGAGGAGGGGGCGGTTCAGAATCCTATCCTCCAGATCCACTGAGAAGACAAATTTACCGACATGAAAATGTCGACCCTGAGCACACGAACAACAGCGAGAAAGTTCAGCCGCTGGCATTTCTATTTCCAGCCCGAGGAGAAGTTACCTTTTTGCCGTTGATGTAGATCTTCATTCGCGGATCCACGTACAGCACGGACGTGTAGGCTCGGAAGGATTTTCGTTCGGGCATCAAACTGAAACGTTCGGTGACACAGTGTTAAAAACCAGACATATTTTCACCTTGGATAGCTGCAAGATGAGGCACCTCAACAATCATAAAACGTACTTGCAGCAACATGCAGTCATATAAAAAACCTGAACACGCATTCTCAAAGAAGAAAGAGCGTTGAACACAGGCATGTCGCAAGCACAATGGCCACGGAGTCTCAGTGGTGGTCACCCTTGACAACCCCAACCAGGTTGCTGGAGGGGGAAATCATCATTGCCAAGAAACTCTCAGTGATGATCATGCGACCACTGCTGAAAACTTTTGGTGGTGGTCACATCTCGTTCACAACTGCTTCGATGTGATCAGGTTTTGCCACAACTGAGGTGTTCCTCCAACTGCCGGGCGTTTCTGAGCAGTGCTCAGGCCCCAGTAGTTATCAGGGTGATCACCACTGCCTCCACTTATTGCCAGTGCACAATTCGGAAGGATGCGCCTGTCATGCGCACGCAAAATAACACGGACACGTTTTATGTTCATCAATGTACAATACGCGTGCTCGAGCAAAATGTTACTCTGCAATCAATCCCAAATGCCATGTCATCTCGATTCAGGTCTGTGTCTGACCCGAGGAGATTCTTCGTGTCACCATGATGTTTCGCCGCATAATCGGTGCAAATTTTCATTTGGCAGCTCGAAACTGAGGACAAAACGATACTTGGCTCATCATCCCTTATGATCTGAGAGAAATCTTCAAGAAAACAAACCTCTGCAGCAAAAGTTCCAAAACAACGACACAAGACCTTTCAAACTAGAGATACCGCAACGTAACGTGAAAAGTAGCATGCAGACAAGCGAAATAACACACAGGACACTTTGGATTTACCTGTTTATGTACAGGTGATCCCTGAATGAGAGCAAAACCAAAAGAACTATGGCGCGTGAAACTACAGAACAGTAGCAAAGTAAATAGAACGTGTCTCAATGACCTGGGCGGAATCTTGCAACAAGCAAAACGGTGAAGGAACAGTCGTGCACGGGCTGCCTCAACCATTCTTGAACGCGTACATGTTTCCAGAATGTCATATCTGACGAAACTATTCCGACGTCTCTGCATCTCCGCAAAATGAGCGACAAGCTTGGTCATTTAGAACACCAAGGAAGAGCGCACGAACAAAAGTTTTTGCACAAAAACCTGCGTCAAGCTTATTTCTATCTGAACCAAACTGCACATTGGCACGACTGAACGACGCAACGACCACACTACTGTGTTGCCCCTCACCCTTCATCGGAATCAAAGTCTCCTGCATCAGGATTCGTGAGCAGCACGTCAAACGGGTCCTTCGTCACGTCCAACTCTGGATCACCTGAAACACAACATTCAAGGTCAACAAGAATGCTGCGCCGAGAACCTTGGTCCAGCCCTTTGACCCAACCAGTCCATCAGGGGTGGAGGCGTCTGGCACTGGTGCCTATGCTGTGCTCCCCCTGCTGGCAGTTAGTGCACACACTACACGCACATACACACCACACACACACACACAAATTTTAAGGACCTCCCAAGCAACAAGCTGAGCGCACCCTCAATCCGCCCCCAATTGGTGAGATCTGCTCAGACAGTGAACAAATTACATCACACGTACCAGTGACCACTCAAGCACCAGTCCAACCAGATTCCACACGATTGCTTCACTCTCAGGTGTTTACCGGTAGTTTGCGATGTGTACTTTTGCGTTCCGCCTTTTTACGCTTCAATTTTTTGGACCACATCTTGCTGCGTTCCTTGTACGAACACTGAACACGAAGCTCACCATTGTCCAGCAGCTTCATGTTGTAGATGATCACCAAGGTGCCCGACACACTCTCGATTTTATCAAACTCTGACATGAACTGTGCTTCCGTTTTGAATGGAGAGTACTTGAGAATCAGTTCCATCTCCATCTGGTGCTGCAAGAAAACAAACAAGAAACTGGTCAACAATACCATCGAGAACTGAGCATTTGCTTGTCGAAGACAGAGTCTATCTGAGATGTGAACAGCGCAGGCCACAGCACCAACAGTACACTCGCCGCCATTTCGCTTTGATTTGTCTGACTTCATCGCTATTCGTGCAGCTGTCGCCAAGCCACACGCGTTGCGAGCATACCTTTTGTTTTTCTTCAGCTCCCTTCGCCATAGGTTTTTTGGTTGTCGTGTGGAACGATGGCATTGGAACAATGATCTGCAACAACAAAGCAGAGCTTGAACACAGGCGCGCCGACAAGAGCGCAACCACCACGAACACAATCGCCACCCAACGATCCAGTCTCGGTGGTAGTAGTCGCCCCTGATGACGACAGAGTATCTGCGGGTGACAATACCACCTGATGGCAACTGGAAATTCCTCAGTAGCACCCCCTCCCCACCCAACGGCTGCCCAGCACTATCAGGGGTGACCAGGGGTGGCCCCCACCCCCAGTGGTGATCGCTGCTCCCTCAACCATAGCACAGGCTCGCTCCGAAGGCGGCGCCGTGTGAAAACGTTTCTTTCCCTTCAGTTCGTTTTGCAGCCCGAAAAAAAATTGTTTCGCAAAGTCACAGTCCAAAACGGCGTTTACCTCGTCGATCTCTTCCTCCTGGTGGAACGTTCTGGAGAGAAACACAGCTGACATGACGGCTTTTTTCTTGCTGAAAATGATGAGATCGTTTCCTATCCGCATGGAACCTCTGCAAGAAACGCAGCGAAATCAAGTTCAACATTTCTGTTTTGCTGATGCACAAACATACCCCAGAGAAACAGATGGCACTTACGACTTCAGGCCGTTGCCGTACATTCCGATCAGCTGTGAGTCATGAGATCTCTTGGACGATCTGCCGAAGGTCACGATATCTGCCGCTTCGTCTGCAAACACATGAACGAACTGCAGTTCACAGACCGCACGACGTTGTACAAACTGGTGAGTCCAACCTGGTGTTGGGACGGGGTGTTTGAAAGGCAGTCCTTCCTCGCTTGGGTAATTGAAGATTCTAGCTTTGGGCTTCACTCCACTTGGATTGTCATTCTTTACCATTTTTTACGTGTGTGTGTGTGTGTGTGAAAAACATGGTGCAAACAAGATAGATTCCCAGGAACCACCCCGTGGTTTTGCAGGCGAAATTTTGTGCACAGCTTGAGCTCCTTTTGTCTTTGTGATAGAAACGCAGGCGCCTCGATGCCTTGGCAACAAACGCGTGGAACTATCCACATGTCTGAATGACTTCGAGTACTTACCTGGGTCCATTCCCTCGCCATCGTCGAGAAAACACAGCATGTACCCGCCTCTCAAGGATTTGTCTTTGGCTGCAAAAAAGCGTAAGTTTTTTGGCGCACAGAACAATGATGAGTTTAAAGTCATTACCTCAAAGTGAACGCTCTCAAGCCAAATCGCAGATGGCATTTTTTGTTTGCCAAACTTCTGACTGGGACAGGGAGGGGGGGTTATCTTAGGAACTCAGAAATTCGGAAAATTGACAAAGTCCAAAAAAAAATATTCTGCCACGCAGGGTCCCCCCCCCCCACACACACACACAAAGCCAGACACAGGGCTGAAACAATGTCACCACGCTTTGCGGCTGGCAACAGAATGACGTTGCCACTTCTGACAGGCAGAACGCGGATCAAATAACACACGCCAATGTTACAAAAGACAGAATTTCCATTGAAATTTTGTGATCTTGGTTTGTGCAAACGGTTTGAAATTTAGAAAACAGGAAAACAAACATTTCCGAGCAAAAAAGGCTTCACTTGGCTTGTGATCGTTGGCTTCAAAAGTCACATGAAGCGATGCACACACGAGTAGACCAATTACACCAGTGGCTACTGGAAATGGATTCCAAAGGCTTTGTCAAAGACGAAGGCGCAATGCAAAGAACAGCACATGAGCGCGCACTTTCCGATAAACCAGACCAGACGCTGAATTTCACAGCGTTGAAATTGGACGGTGTCGCGCTTTGACCTTGCCTGCCAGCCAGCCAACGCCATTCGAGACGCATTGTCTTTTATTGCACGGATTGAGGGAGTATTTTCAGACCATTTCATTCTCACAGAAACGGCAAGAAAGGATGGGATGTACAGCTGTAAAGTTGTGCTACGCACCACAGCGACACAACTTTCTGCTTCGCAAAACATGACTTTTGAACAGATAGCACGAGTGCGCACGTCGAATGAACAAGTTCAGCCGCCTTTCAAACAATCCACTGCGAACGGTCACCACCAGAAGCACTTACTTGCATAGATGTTGATTTTGACAGCTTGAGCGTCTCTGCAAAGAGAACGACGGAAATGAAGCTCTGGAACTGATCTGATGATCTCATAAGCACTTCCCAAGCCAGCTTTTTCTTGCTCTGTGATAGTCGTTACCAGGTTTACCTTGCATTGTCGATCAACTCGGCCAACGCACCAAACAGGAACTCGTGGGTTGTTCTGCAAAACACAAAACTCTTGAATAAAGCTGTGTGCATTCATTGACACCTGAAGCGAACTTCGACGACGAAAATGGGAACTGCCAGACAAACACAATTGAGCCAGATCGCTACAGAGTTGATCGCATGAAGCAATCTGCCAACACAGAGAGCAGAACTGCCCAACCAAATGGAGTCCAGGTTGTCAGGGACAGGAAGAGCGAAATGATTGTGGTAAGGATCGTTCGTATCAATGAGCGCAACAACCTGCAATATCAATGCGTTGAAACAGCCCGTATAAGACGCACCCAAACTTCAACCTTGATTTTCTGGTATTTTCTGATTTTCTGGTTTTAAAATAACAGAAATCTCGTACCCAATAAGACGCACCCCCAGTTTTGGTGCTTATTTTCAGGACAAAAAGGTGCATCTTGTACACGGGTGGACACGGTACCCTGCCAAACAGTCGGCTCAGAAACGGGGTCCACCGGAGTTTGAACACCAACGCATTGGTACGAGTATACAAGGCTCTGTCATTTTATGATGAGAATCTTCATGTTTGGTACCACATTTCGACGACTCAGCGATGTCGTAATTTTTTTTCCGTAAGAGTTGTCCAACTGTGTCAATTGTTCGACCATGAAGATTCTCGTCATTAATTTACCGGTAAATGACGGAGCCTCGTAGTGTTGCAAGCTCGAAGCACATCAAACGTAGTACGAGTCTTCCACTCAAATAAATGTTGCCAAAATGTTTGCCAAACTTCCGCACACCGGAAATGTTCATTTTTGACATTTCTTTGCGGCGGAGTGGACCTGGTCTCGGTCTGCACACGGACAGACCCTGGAAAGCAGGACCATTTCACACCTGAATGCAAAGCGATGGTGTTGTGGAGTCAGTGCGGTTGAATGGGCTGCATTTCCACAACACCCCGCGTCATAAGTGCGAGTACATCAATTCGTGGGCAGTTTCTCGACTCGTCGATCACATCAAAGACACTGCTGCAATTGGTTGCTGACACACGAAGAATACTTGTACACGTTCGCTTTTACCATCATTGTTTTTCCCATCACGAATCAACCACCAGAATACGTGTGTGTGTTGTTCTGATGGTGGTTCTTGCGGATCAGGTCGTTGGTGTTGCTCACAAGTCTGTGGCTTCTGCAATTTGTGGCCCTTATGGTTCTATTTTTCGCAACGAGCGGCATTGCACCAATCACGCTGGCGTGTTGTACTGGTGCAGCTTGGAATTCGCTGCACTGTCAAGAAGGGTACGTGTTGAGACTGTGTACCCTGGTAGGTACCGTGCACGCTTTCCTCGGCAGTGTCCACGCTTGATCTGCACAGAATCTCTTCCTGGCCTGGCTTGTGAGACGTGGCTGTCCGAAATGACTTGGAAAATGCAACAAGTTTTGTGAACGAGCCAACGGAGCAGGTTTACTTACGAATTGGTGTGTAAGTAGTCGTAGCTGAGCTGAGCTCTGCTCAAACAGCTGTACTGGCTCATTCTGATGGATGTCGTTGAAAGGCACTTCACACTACAACATTGCACGTGAAATCTGTTGTTTCTGAGGCAAAATTCGCCGTCAACACAAGACTTTCTGTCCTTTAATCGTCCATACAAAAAATCAAAATGTTTTATTCCTCAAATAGTTGTCCAACCGAAACAGAATAACTGTCTGTGTCAAAGGAAGATCCCAAAAATCAAAAGTTTTCAGATACAAACAGAAACACAGACGACATGACAGTTTCCGCCGGGTCACGTGATTAGGCTTTCCTGTGGCGCATTTTTTGAAGACAGTTTCCAAAATCCTTTGGACTCATTTCTGACAACATTATGTTGTGCAGATATAATTTTCGTAATTTTTCACATTGATATTCTACATTTTCCAGACCAAACCGTCCTGACCATCGAGGGGCGGACACCCGTTTGGGAAAGGACAGAACGAAAATTGTGTAGGGACAGACTAGTTTTGACTCCAGATGGCAGCAGTCTTTCCCGCGCTTCAACATGGACTCCCCCCCCCCCCCCCCCACAAGAGTTTGGTATGCAGTTTGGCGGGGGAGGGGAGTGTTTCAAATGACCAAAATGTTTCCCTTTGCTTTTCTGCAAGACCCCTGTCGATCACAACACTAAAATCCGTTCTCCGGCGATGCAAGTGACGCACTTTGGACCTGGGCCCATCGGGACATCGTGGGGCGGACATGACTCTCATTTCGGCTTCGGACTCTTGGCCGCTCATCGTCAAAGGGTCCATTCAATTTTCAGGGTCAGGGAACCCTGAATCCCGTGAGGGCTGTGAAGAATGTATTTACCAACTGATTTGTGCAAGATAAACGGTTCGACCCTCCGGCTCACTTCAATCCTGGATTTTTGGCGTCCTCGGATTGGGAAACCAACCCCTGGCTCCGCCCGCGGACGAGTGATTTCAGGTGGATTCAAGGTGGTGAAATCAAAACACAGTTTCCCACATTTCCTTTAATTTTGTGCTGTCAGGCACAATTATCCTTGTGTGCTTTTCCTCCAACTTTGTAGGGAACGGTTCCCTAACCCTCATACAACAGGCAAATAGAACAGACAAAAGAATTTCGTTGTTGCAACATTTGAGTTTCTTTGCAGATTTGAGCACAAATTCAGAACATTAAATATAGCACGCGACTTTACTTGTCGTTGGTTTCTTGAAAGGGGAGGGGTGGAAGGTGGCATCTTGCGAGCATCATGAGAAGTTCTTGGGAAAATCTCAAGTGCGTGTACCCTGTTGTGCTGAAAATTGACTTGAAAAATGCTTTTGTTGATTTTGTTGCACATGCGTGCAATGTCAGGGGAAACAAAACAAGAACCCAGCTGTGGACGGCAAAACGAGAAAACAAAAGTCATCACAAAACCAGAAAACAAAAGACAGCAGAAGAGAGCAGCTCTCCAAATTTGTTCGAGGAAGGCAGACACACAAATGAAAATGCACAAATTCGTTGGAAAAAATGGTTTTGTGCTTGAAGGCACGACGAGTGAGGGAAAACACCAGGGTATACGAGGTAACAAATTTCTTCTTTCACTGGGATTTGGGGCCAACTGAGCCCACCCTAACAAACACGCGTCCGTATCTAGTACCCATCAGGTACGCCTTTCTTGTACCCATCGCAAGAAGCCAAAACGCACTGTTCTCTCAGGCACTGAGCCAACTGCGCGGCTGGACAGTTTCTATCACAGTCATTGAGAATATTTTGTACGACAGCCACCGGCCCTGTTCTTTCCGTCAACGTGTGTCCTTTGGCTTCCAGACCATCTTTCACGTTCTGAAAAAGAAGTCACACAAAATCAACAAGCAAGAAATTTATTGTATTATGGTCCTTCTTTTCATTAGTTTTGTGAAGCGATGGGGAAAGAAGTCATACCAAATTAAACCCCGATTGGTATTGGACATAATTCGGTGACAACTGATGGTGAAATCTGGGCGTGTCCGCGATTGTCTGCATGTCCTTCTTGAGCCACAGTGCGAAGATGCAAGCCTGACAAAAATAAAAATTCGGAACTCACAAACAAGTCAACAACACTTCAGTTTCACTGAACTTGCGTGCAAAGTAGGCCCGCAGATCTCAACAAATCAACATCTGGCCTGTCTCACCAAGGCTGTGGAAGAGGTAATTCTGGGGCCTCCAGATGCTCCCGACACGAATTTTACTTTTCCGTTGCTGTCCAACACAATGGCTGGACTCATGCTGGACAGTGGCCTTTTTCCTGGAGCTAGAACAAACAAAACAGAAGTCCAAAATAAATTTTGACGTGCGATAAAAAAAAAACGCACATTCTCGTCGTCCCAGTAGAATGCAGAGGTACAAGATTACTGAGCGAGAATTTCATACAACGCAAGAAAATTGTACACTCCTGAAAACTTGCCATTGAGAACAACCAAAATGTCCTTTCACAAAATGATTTGGTTTGTGGACAATACGATCAGATATCTAATTTGCTCACCAATATAGTTGGCGGGAGACGCTTGAAGCCCAAAAACATTGACTGTGCCTGGCGTTGAAAAATCGTCCATTTCGTTGTTGAAAACGATTCCGGTCCGGTTTCCAACCACCTTCGACCCAAACCTTCAAACGAGGAAGAATGGGAAATATTTGTTCACTGCCCATCAAGTGCTTTCCCGAAAATGAATTTCCCATTGATTCGTGTGTCAGGGGTAAATCTAGACACATTCACATCCAACCCGAACTTGAGGACGCATTGTTCCTGTACCAGAGGTTGATGGTGCTGGTGATGGAGACGGCTCCACCGTCCGGGGCGAGAACGGACAGGTGCGCTGTTCCTGCGTCGGACTCGGCGTCAAACATCGGGTTGTAATAATCTATGCTCTGCGTCTGGTCGTCTGTGATGTTGCGCATGGTTTCAGCTCCGAACTCTTCTGATGTGAGTTTCTCGATGAGCTGAAATCGTTTCATAGCATGAAAACAGGCGCCTGATGATTCCTTCGAGTCGAGTACGTTCACCGTGCGCCTTCAGCACAAAAATCGTAATCGTAACATGACAACGAATAAAACCTGCGTTCGCACCTCTGTGATGTTGATAAAATCCTTGTCTCCGAGTTCACTCCTTCGTGCGTATGCAAACTTGAACGATTCTATGATTCTGTGGTACAGGAGAATCGTCTTTTCTTTGGTGTTGTCTGAGGTGTGGTCAAAGTGGTAACCTGCACAACACAAACACTTTTGAAAAATCCGTCAAAACACGCACTGCACTTCTGACGCGATTTGTTGGCAACAGCTCCTCACCATCAAGAATCTTGAGTATGTGGGCCAAGATGGCCCCACTGGACGGTGGTTGAGGTGCGAGGAGCGTGAAGTTGCCATTGTTGAGGAAAACCTGGAGAGGATCCTCCAGTGGAGCTTCGTAATTCATCAGGTCTTGCAGTGTGATGTTGCCTCCTGAAGAACAAAAACCTGATGAACCAAACAGATAGATCTAGCTCACAAGACCTCTGGCACATTGTCACGACACCGTCAGGTCGAGATTCCCTCTGGCGGAACCAAGATTGGGTCAGGGGACCGACCTTGGTCTCTGCCGGCGATCAACCCTCAACAGTGAAGTGCACCTGAGGTGGGTTTTGCAGGGGTTCAGGGATGCAGGGCCCACGGGGCCCCCCTGGATCCACCACAGAATCTGTCCTCGGAAGTTTTTACTCGGACATTTATCGCCAATACAAATTTTTGCGGGCGAAATAACGAAGCTCAACATCGAGTAGCGCACACCTTGTTCTTTGACATCTTCGACAATGTCTTCTGCCAACGATCCGTTGTAGAAACTGAACGGGTCTTCCGCTATTCTCTCCAGCGTGTCCGCCAACTTGGGCAGTCTCAGCAGATCACCTTCTTGAACGATCTCCCCCTCGCTGTTTGTCAGCATATTCCTGCACACAAAAATGGGAAACATTCTGTTGCACGTTGTTCTCTCCTGCAGATTTGTGCAGTGCGTGCGAACAGCAATCCAGCGCCACCTATTTTGGGCACTTGCAATGTTTCACATTCCAGGAGGAAAGGTTCAACACAGAGAACACCAAGACGTTGGGGCCCCATGACCCAGTTTTGGTTGCGCCCCTCAATGGTTTCGGGGCATCCGTACCTGAGACTGGGAAATTCGGACAAGTCGATGCTGTCGATACTGTTCGCCGTCGCCTTTCGGAGTGTTTGGCCGTGGCGCGCCAACTGGATGCTGCGAGTGAAGAGTTCCCTCCAAGGCACTCGCCCGAACCGCCTCCAAGCCTCGTAGTAGCCCCGGACCTCACCAGGCACAGCAATCGCCTTCCCTCCTGCACGACCGCGTATCGGTTGGATGTGTACGCGTATGTTTCCCAAAGTTAACCTCGTGCAGCGTATTTGTTGGCCGCAAAAATTTGACAAAGATACAAAGAATTTACCAATGACCGAAGCTTCGGTGGTGTCGTTGACGTACATTTCCTGAGTAGCGAAACCTGGGGCTGTTTCTCTGGCCATGATGGTCACAGCTTCCATTTTGGAGCCGTGGACAGGCCTTCAACGAAAAATTAGTTTGTTGTTCCAAGTTCCCCACGAACTCGTGCGATGCTTTTGCTGCAGAAAGGAAAGCTTTTGGAGAAAACTCACTTGTCATAGATGGTCATGAAGCTTCCTCCCCCGATGCCGGTCGAGTGCGGGTTGACGACGCCGACGCACAGCATCGCCGCGATGGCGGCGTCGACCGCCGAACCGCCGTGTCGCGCCAGCATCTCTCTGAACAAGTGCAGGAAACTCAATTGATGCAATGATAAATTGTGTTGCTTTGAGTTTTGACTGCAGAAATTTGTGGCTGTGACAGTAGGTCATTGAGAAACTTTGCCTTTGATCAGTAACAGATGCAGGCATGCTTGTTCTTCACCCCAACGCGTGTATCGAAGTGCATGCATGTTGCGAAGCTTTTCACCCAAGCAAAACAAAGTCAGAAATTCGCGTGGCAAGCAGATGATCTTGGGACTGACGTGAATGCTGACGCTGCTGCTCCATATACGTACTAGTCTCGTGCAGAACAAAGGGCAGGACCCTGAATTAACTTGTGCAGTGAATAATAATAACAAAAAACATTTGTGAGAGAACCACCCCAAACTTAGCGTGCAACACTCGAATCAATTTGCCGCTTACGTTCCAATCTGGGAGCAGATTTCGGCGTCTGCCGCGACGGCGGCGTACTGGTAGCGTCCCGTCGCCGACACCCAGGGCAGCATCGGCTGCTGCCGCTCTTTTTCTTTCTCTGGCGCACCCTGTGATGTTCTGCGGTATGGTTCTGTCGGCTGGAGCAGACAAATGAATTTTAGCATGGCATCTAGCACGATATCTGTGGTCACTTTTTCTTTCTGAGTCATGCCAGAAAGCTGAAGTTTTGAGAGAAGAATTTCCGCACACCTGGAAATTTTCAGTCCCATGCATTTTCACGAGACACTTTTCACAGTTCTCAAATTTTTTCTTTTGTTACAAGTTTTTGGAAACTTCATAGCGTACCATGTTGATGCCGTAGATAATGGCAGCCATGAGACCTCCCATGACAAGGACCACCAACACCACCAGCAAAACCAATCTCTGCTTTGGAGTCAAACTGAAACAGATTTTCCATACACGACATCAAACCAAACCAACATCATGTTTTTCAAATACGCACTTCTCAAGGTAAACTTTCGTCACGTTTTGTTCCATGCACGCGTGCAATCGAACAGAGTTTTCAACAATTGTCGTCCGTGCACAAGTTTTTTGCGGCAATTGCCTTCCTTTCACGTGCGTGCGTGTTGCGAGAGTCCACAAGGCCTTTCGAGAAGCAAACAGGATGCAAGTGGGCACACCGATCAGGTCACACAGTTCCGCAAAGTTGCAAGTTTTTGTGTTGATACGAGTATTCATTGATGAGTTGGGCACCATGCATGCAGGCAGCCCAGGTGACACACAAACTTGCATCTTCGGTTTCGTCTGCAACAGACGGCTGCTTTTCACCCTGTGGGCTCGTTCCCACGCGGGTATACAATTGAATAACTTCAAGGCACAAATCACTTCTTCATATGAAGCTGTCTGTTGGGAACTTGATCGTCAGAAGAAACATTGAAACACCTCACCATTGTTGTTTTTTGAGGACATCGGAGCTGACGGTGTATGATGAAGATGGCATGGCTGCACCTTGCTCCTGTTCGCTGTAGGCCACATTGTCATAGGAAAGTGACTCCATGGCAACCAATGCTGTTTACAGGTGAACGTTGTTTTTGTTGACTTTTGTTCCCAGGATGCTGAATTTGTGACACGCCGTGTGCTATTCTCAATTTCAAACGTTAATCCTCCACACAGGAAGACTATAGTGACACTGCCAAGGCACGATGCCCAAATTAAAACAGCACTTTTCCAAATCCTGCCAATGTTTTTGTGGTCTGATTTTCCTCAAAGCAAATATTTGACAGTCCTGAAGTACAAAAAGTGACACCATAAAAAGAATCTCCTCGTCACAGTGCTTCAATCCGTATTGGTGGACCTAATCCAACTATACAATTGTCAGCAATAAAGATGTTTGCACTTTTTCATCGTTTCACGGAGAGTGTGCTGGGCGCGACTTCGGTACGCTTGTATGTAGAGATCAAACTTCATCTGCATTCTGTCCTGTGCATATATTTATACAAGTATTGTGTCACTTTGATACGGACGGAAGTCGAGTGGAACAGGTCGTCACAACATTCCAGGGCAGTGACGAAATTAACACAGAATACGGAACTGGATGCTGGGAACTGCGGTGATGCGCACTGCTGTGCCCCTGGAAACACAGCGGGACTCTCACGGACGTCCGCGATCCTGCAGCGCGCAACTCGTCTGATCTGCGCAAACTTGCTTCCGGCAAATGAAATGTTTCTTGAAATCATTTGATGCCAATTTACAGAGGAGAAAGTGCCATATTCTCACGTTGTCAATGCGCGCAGCAAAAAAAAATAATAGAAAACCCAAAGCTGCCAGTGTTGCCTGAACATGTTTCACACACTTGATTTCACTAACTGGTGTGCCACAGAGTTCTCGTTTCTTGTGCCTTCGTTCATCTTGATCTTCCAAAACGGTTTTGGCTTGGTGGACGAGGCAGCTCAACTTGTGGACGTCAAGAAAGACCTTTGCAGTGTGGGCACGTGCAACATAGCCCTCGTGAACTGAGCCTGCAACTCTCGCACAAACGGGGGGTCACGCCAGACTCCGATTCTGATGAGAAATTTATTTGCCACATTTTGTCCGTCACAAATACAAGATCCAGTTCCCGTTCAACTTTAGTAGACGTCAAAAATTGGGCAGGCTCCATCAAAATTCTGATTATTTCCAGGAAACCACCCGCAGCCGTCAATTTGTTCATGCATTTTGCTTCCCACAAGGTTACGCATGGCAACGAAACTGAATCCCTCAAAGGGTCATTTTTTCTTTGACCTCCCTCCCGCCACTCAAGCATAAACATCGCAAAACGGGACTTGAGGACTCACGAAGACAATTGTCACTTGCAAGTATTTTCAAGCATACAGTCTGAGAGACGTAATTTGAACCAAACATACCAGAACGATCCTGTGATGGGTTGACGCGGTCTCCATGAAAAGTCCGGTGTTCACGCCCATCACACACGTTCCCTCCACATTGTTCGAAAGTTTACTTCAACGCAATGCATCTTTGAAGCCGATCTCCCCTCCCCAAATTGTTTTTGTCTACAAGTTTCCCAATAAATACACTACACGTATTGTACACTTTGATTCAAATGCAGGCATGCCATGCAACAAAAGAAATTTCAACTCGCATGGTCAACAACATTGCAACAACCAACAATGCAGATAAACCGTGGATCTACCCAGCATCACAATCAACAAAGGTAAGTGTCAAAGTCACACGCAGTGTGTCTGCAGGACAAATGCCCTGGTCACGACAGGTTCGCTGATTCAGTCATCCACGCCACCTGAATAAAAGGACTCGAGTTCCTGAAAGACGATACCACTTCGCTCAGAGAAACTTTCCTCAAACTGATACAGGCAAGCAGTTCCCAACATTTCAGACGAAAAACACCTCCATCGGCTTTGTGCAACAACTTGCAACCAAACGAGTTCCACAACGCAACCTTGGTCCGAAAGTCACTCTCTTCATGTTCGTACGGTTCGTACGGTTTCTTGTCGGGTTTTGGCTTCAGTACAGACTTCCAATTGCAATTCTGAACAGTTTAGAGTTACACACACAGACAGAAAACCGACTACACGGCATGTCGACACGCACACAAGACAGGTTCAATATGAAGAAGATATTTACAAATCACATACGTTTCGCGGCAAAACACCTATCACATTCTGACTTGGCTGAAATCCTCAGTTTATCAGTTCACGACGTGAATACTCGGCAAACGAATGCTGTTCCTGAAAACCAGTCTGGAATAAGAAGAGGACTCGAATAGCACTGTCTGGCTGGTCCATCAGAGAAGTCAAAGTCCCACAGAACATTTGTTGAAGTTCCTTCCTGTGTCTGCGAGAGTGAACCTTTGTGTTGTTTCTCTCCCGAAATAAGCCCAGGAATTCCAAGCTGTTCTTGATTTGGTTTTGGACGTCCAGAGCTCACAGCGAGAAGCATTAAGCATCTTCCTGCCAAGAAAGATTTGCTGCAACACCGGAGCTTCCAAAACTGACGGGGAGCTGGGTCACATCAGTCATCCTACGCTTCTGAAGCAGTCAGACTCTCCTGCGAGCAAGCAATGGAAAAAATCTTGCATTTTCGACTCAAAGGGCCCAATCTGAATACAAATATGACTGAATCTTGAAAAGCCAATTTTACACCAAACAAAGAGAAACTTACCGTCTCCAATGTTTGAGTGATTTTACTTTTGTTGGGCTTTCCTTTCAGCAATGCATAGCAGAACAGCGTGACGACCATCACAAAGAGGAAGTAGCTCGTGTTCATGAGGTGCAAGTTTATAATTGACCGATCGTGCTGCAAGAGACCACGAGAAGACCTGATTTGCACACCCAAACACTGGTCGTCTGTCTCACAATGAGTTCATTCACACACATTGTCCACTTTCAGAAGGCAGTCAATACGTACCATACTGAGCCACACAGCCAGTTTTGGGTTGAATTTGTAGTTCACAGTGATAACTGGATGAGAACGGCAGTAGTAAGTTGTGTAGGCCTTTGTTGGCTTGTGCGCCATCAGTTTGGCATGATACTCAATACCAGTCTCGTTCAAGCCTTCACAAGTTTCTGGACTCCTGAGGATTGAACATAATTTTTGTCCTGTTGCGTTGTTACAAACCAATTGAAATAAGCACATTCTATGTGAGCAATGGATTTTTGGTTTGAAAAATAAATATTCGTTGGCTCCACAAATGAAAGCGACTCACTTGCTGCTTGGAAACACGAGCGGTGAGGCCTGAAAGTGAACACACGTCAGTATCTTCACACTCTGACAGCCGTACGGGGGGCCGTTGCAGTGAGTCGCATTCCACTCGACGGCCAACTCAGTCGTGATGTTGACAGGTTCTTGGGCCGCGGAACCAGTCAGTCCCAACTGGTGTCCGAACACCGAGCCAGACAGAGACGTGATGTTGTGAGGAATGGCCAGAAAGTCTTTGGTGGGTTGAATGGTCAACAGCAGAGACACTGAGTAGTTCCTGGAAATAACAAAATGAAACAAAGCTCTGTCAGCTTCAAAAGCTGTCTCTTGGGTCAGAAATTTCAGCAAGTTTGGTCGTTGATCTCTGGAGTAGGAGTCGCCAAAGCCACCAACAAGATCAACGCACCTCGGACCGTCATGCTCAAGCACTTGTCCGGTCGTGGTATCTTTACTCGTAGCAGTGGCCACTGTGCTTGTCGGTTTGCTGGTCGTTTTGGGCGTCGGCTGCGACGTCTGCGGTGCCGCGGTCGTCTGTACATCCGTGTTGTTGCCAGTGATGCAAAATTCCAGGTCCGCGAAGTTTTCAAGAAAAACGTTCCAATCCTGCAACCGATGCACAACGATGCCTGAGTAAATCCGAACAACACTGGTTGAATGAGGATTCATGTTTTGTTCCCAGAAATGAACGTTCACCCTTATCTACAACTTACCTGAGAAATGTCAGGGTTTTGCACCTCATTCCACCGAACATAGTACGCCAAACTGAGCAGAACAACGGCGAACAGCCCCATGCAGACCATGAACACAACCAGTGGGGGTCGACTCGACGCGAAACCCCTTAGATTTTCGTAAGGTGTCATGTACGTCATTTTCATCTGCAGAAAAAAGAACACACTCATTCACACAAAACGAATTCACAGACCACATTTTTGCCGCGTCGTCGCTGTCCAAGGGCTGGTAGACTACTACCCATTGTTCGCGCGGCGTGGGGGGGGGGGGGGGCTCGGAGTCCGGCATGGGCACTCGTGAGACAGCCCTCGCCACCTGCGGACAAAATGGGTCCCACCCTGCGTATCAGTCACCAGTGCTTGGGGACTGGCAGTACTGCCCAAGGTAAGGCTAACCTCTGTGTGTGTGTGCCCCTCGCAAGCGTACCAAAACACACAAGCGAAAACACACACACACACACACACACGCACACACCGATGGCGTTTGCACAAATCGTGCAGAAGAGACAGCGGCGAACCGTGCGATCAAACCAAAGGTCGGAGGTCAGAAATCGCGTGACAAGTGACGCCAGGACAACCCGCCACAACCCCAAATAGGCCCAGGGCTGAACCTTACTGGTGCGGTTTGGCATCTTCAGGCCCAAGGTAGGACCCGTCCAGGGGGGGGGGGGGCTTGGGCACCCATGCTGGATCCCCACCCCCCCCCTCCGCTTCTGTCTGCACACAGACACAGCTGAAGATCTACAGACCGCCACCACCAGTGATTGCACAACGCGGGCGATTGCACAAGCCCGTCTTGCAGTCAAGCTGTTCAAACTTGTTGCCTGTCCAATGGAGGAATGTGACTTCGATTGCTTCACCTATTATACCACTCGACGGTAGACCGTGGATATTCATGCGATGACACCTGGCGCAAGCTGAAATTGTCTGAAAGATTGCACGTGGGCATTTTGCTTTGCTTGGAGATTCGACAGCAGTGGAGTCATCTCCAGATCTAGATTTCTAGATCTACGTTGCTGATAAAATTGCTGTGGACTCCTCCAAAACAACACTTGACATCAAACCAATGGAAAAACGCTTTCGCATACCGTCAAATCGTGTTCCAGTCACAGCAGAACTGAATGTGTCTGTCACTGCAATTCATGAAGAATAAACTGACATTTCCAACTGCCAACGTGGAAAGTTTGACAAGAGTGAAAGCCACCACTGGCCGCGGACATCTTGATCTCGGCGATTCTCGCGGATCTCGCGAGAAGTGAAACGTTGCAGAAGTGAAACGTCAACAAAAGCAAGAACACGTGGGCATGAATAATCAATGTCAATGGAAATTTTGATTTCTCTTTCAATCTGTTGTAGATCTGGTCTGTGTGTCGCTCCAAGAACAAATCTGTGTCGTCTAGGTCTGGAACATTTGACGAAAACAGAGTCATAAGTTCCAGACTGTGATGTGGAAATTTGAGGAATTCATGTGAATGTGCTGGAGCATTGAGCCGTCAGACTTCACCAGAGTCCGAATTCGTTTTTCAAATGCCAAACATCGACAAGTCTACCTTGCTGATAGAATCCGAATCGATTGATGTCAATCTGCTCATTTAAAGCGTCCAGGGCTGAAATCGGTCGAAATACTTGTTTGACCGCCGAACACGTTGGATCAGCAGACAGGGGGCGTGGTCCTGTTTGTGCCGGCAGCAGCACACTGTCAGTTGGGGCCACGTGACTCATCTACATGTGGTCGCCATTCTGGTTGTCGAACGCTTGCTGAAGGAAGAATTCTCACATTTTGCCCTGCAGGACATGAAGTGAATCTGGAGGCGATGAGCAACATGGACCTATTACTTCAGGCTGCGGCCTTTTTGGAGACTCCGGCACCAGCTTCTGGACCTGGGACGTCAAGAGGAACACGTGCACCTTGTGAGACGCTGCATTTGTTTTGATGTCCCCTTCAACTGATCGTATCTATGGACTCATTGCGCCCAACCCAATACAACAGAATTGTCGGTGACATTGCAACAAAGAGGTCCAATGTGTTGCTTGGACTTTGAAGATTTGTGCGTGGAATTGTTGGTCTGACGAGCAGTGTAAATAGATTCTTGATCTGGTCGTGATATTCATGGCGCTCGTGACCCCATTTCATCTCATTTTACATAAAGCAACTTTGGGACGTTTTCAGCGGAGGACAACACAACCCTACATGGCTACGCCAAAGAAACAGGCAGGACAAGGACGAGAACGACGAGCAATTCCAGTACAGGGTCGGGAAAGGGCTCAGAAAGAAGACCTGGCGGGTAGGACATTTTTTCGTTTTCCACGCGACCAACGCACATGCTCCTGTTATTTTTATAGGCTCATTGATTGGTCGGGAGCATTGACGTTTCAGCGGCTCATTTTCTCTGGGGGGCCACTGAATAAACGTGGTTCAATTTTACTCGGCAAATTTTTGCTGCCAGATTTGACACACACAAGGACAAGGTCCAGCATTTGGTCGCGGAGGGGAAACTGATCCCAACGAAAATATTTTGACATGAACCATTCTCAGTTTAAATTGCTTATCTTGCCCGAAAATGTGCGTCTTTGCATTGTTGGATGCAATTTCAGGAAGGTCTGTTTTGTGTGGCTTGACTGTAAAACCACTCACCTACTGTTGGCCGTGTGCGATGCGCCACACGAGCCTGTCGAAATTTCTGTTGCTGGCTGCGCCCAAATTGAAGTGGTTTATCACGGCTCTCA
>JAAUXT010064171.1_pt1 | contig 74208 bp, 79 predicted proteins | sample 7278171 | NCBI WGS metagenome assembly JAAUXT01 (sample SAMN14350112, study PRJNA611818) | marine sediment metagenome | isolation source: surface marine sediment (1.8m) | place: French Polynesia: Moorea | collected 2018-08
AATAGTTGACTTATACAACAAGTCAAAACTGCAAGAGAAGATTCGTGGCCAGAGAATGAACGGTCGTGCTCTTAGATTTAATGTTTGAAGATATCGCACGAGTTGTATAAATGGCCGGTAACCCGCCTCACTCCGACTAACCCTGGTTCTTGGTCACTGCATTATGGGCAGAAACGAACGAGACTGAGCGAGAAGGTCCGACGATTTACACGAGAACTGCGTGTTGGGTTTGGCCATTCCAAATAGAAAATTATGCGAACACGAATTGCTTGTTATGAACCGGACAGAAACAACCTTCCACTCGAGTTCGACAATCAGAATCTCCATGCTGCATTTTTGATGCCTCCACCGAGGCTTTCAAGTGGAATGAAGTCCAAGCGGGAGCAGCGGGAGAAGTTCAAATCATATCATTTGAAGGCGCTCCCAATAAATCAAGGCTTCCTCAAGGCACTTATCGCCCAACAGCTGAAATGCTAAATGCCTTTCTACGCGCCGTGTATTGATTTCATTTCCTGTGCAAAGAAATCCAGGAAATGCGATACACTCGACGGGCTTTGCTGGTACTTTCGAGCAATTATGGATTTTTGCAGGCGACTTGGAAAGAAAACTGACAATCAGCGTGTTTACTCTTGACAGACAAGTGAGACCCTTGACTACAGCTGCACAAGAAGGCTCCCTTCAGAAATACTCATATCTCCGGCACGAAGGAAGCCCCTGGAGGAAAATGGATGTTTGGAGGGAACAACATATCATGATCATTTTTCAATATTGCGGTTGCTGCCCATGTTTGGCTGCAGCAAGGTGATCCACGAGTGCTGACATCTTTCCTTATTTGTCTGATCCCAGTGAAGCTGCGATCCACAATGTACACCCAGAAGGCTTTCGGGTGTGCCCAGCTTCGACAGCTTCGCGGCTGAGCACACCGGCGATAGCGGACAAATCTCGGCCCTTATTGTGGCTCCCTTGAGGCGCCTTGGCTGGCACTTTGTGAAAAGCATGCAATGGGACACTTCTCCAAGGCAGCGTTGGAATAAAACAAAACGTCGTTTGAAGCTCGAAAAATGTGCCAGGGCTGCATCAAAACAGTATCGAATCAACCAAACAAAGCCCAAAGTGCTCTTATTCCAGTAACAGCACCAACACTAGCTGCAGCAAGTCTCTCACAGACCGCGACAGACCTGCACTGCTGTGGACTGCAGCTCCGCGATCCGGTGTGCATAACTATCCACAACTCTTCCACCATTTTCTTGAGGACAAACGCAGGCCACTGAGCCCACACCCTGAAGCCAACGCGTGAAATGATCGAGTCTGACTACTGCCAATTCAGCCGCCACTTACCTTGACCCCCATGGTGGACTGCATGCCTGAGGTGGACGTTTCTCCTGGCGCAGGTGTTGCGACCACTTGCCCAGTGGGGATGTCGGTGATTGGTCTGAAACCAGAAGCATTGGCGCCTCAGTTTCCGTGTTCAGGATAGGAAATCTGCACCTGGCATTGGAAGCTGCGCGCATGGCAGGTTTGTTGAGGTGCTCACCCGTCGGGGCGGAGAGGCGCGATCTCGAGCACCACGTCCTGCTCGATCTGAATCCGGTTGTGTCCATTCGCAGCCAAGTCCAGGATCCGAAGGCCGTTCAGCACCAAACCTGCAGAGTAAATGCAGTTTACTGGGTCGTCTTGGGTTCATGAATATATCTTCGTCGTGTTCAGATGCAGAGGCGTCTCCTGCATTTGCGAATTGTTAATTGGTTAGGCAACGTACGGGTAGCAGAAGGCCGGACAGAACCACAACCACAATGATCTGTTTGTTCACCCCCGTCGAATACTGATTTCATTCGTGTGACAGTGTCTTTTGAATCAAGTGACTGGACCCGAATGGCTGTGTGTTGAATGAAAACAAATTCGAAACCTGGATGGTTGATTCACTGCAACTGTCGTTTTACTTCCAGGCAACAGAAATATGCAACATTCTTGCAATACTGTAATTAAGTTTACTCGCCATTTTTCTTCAAGTTATTTCTCTTGGGTAGACAGACGGCGTGTCAGGAAGCAAAGCAAAATGTGTTTGTAACAGAATTGTCCTTTTCCATAATTTAAACACTGAAGCTCTGCCATTATTATTCATCGCACATCGCAGTGAAGGAAATTGGACACAGATTGCCTCAAGGGAGCAGTAAATTTCGCTTTCTGAGATTCAGATTAAACTCTCTTTCCTGTGATGGAAACTTGGCGAAATTGGACTCCAATCAATCTTAATTATTTTAAGATTTCAAGTTGTCTTTGAAGGCGTAATGGGAAGGTTTTGATGAAGTCCTAATTGGGTACCATAACGAACCATCTTCATTTCTTGCCATGGAGCGAAAACGCACAGTATATTTTCTCGTGTGTGAAGGTGGACGATGTTGAAATTGCAGCGTGTCTCGTGCATTGCTGCACTGCTCATTCACCAACCTGCAATCGTGCCTTTGAAGGGCCTAATTATTCTGCCATTGGATCCGTCCTTCTTGCCGCCAATAAACACTTTGGATTGGCTGTTGAAGACTGAGAGCTGCTGGCCTGGAAAAATTACAAGAAAGAACATGCAACTTTGAACTGAACAGCAAAGGCCACTTCACTTGAAGAGGAAAATGTTCCGGACAAAAAAGGGCTGATTACACATGCAATGCCGAGAGAAGCTCTTCTGTTTTTGTGGGGAAATGAGCGCACACCCAAAATGTAAATATCAACACATTGAAAGACAATGTGATCTGACTTCTAGCTCAAAGCCTACCAGAAAGGGACAGCTCAAGTGCTCACATCTGACATTGTGTACTGAGTATTTGCTCTGAAAAGCCCTAATATCGGTGCATAGGATTTCAAAGCTTGTTCAGGCCAAGTTTTCCTTTGTGTTGAGCTCTGATCTGACCAAGCTTCGAAATGTTTTCAGTACATTGTCAGAAACTTTTGCTCATTTCTAATGCAAGAGTTGTGATTTGTTTTGCAGACTAAAGACTGTGAAAAAGTTGTTGAATTTATCTCTGGAAACAATATTCCGTGTTGAGTCAAGTTCATTGTTGAACAGTTCTAAGTTTGAAAATGATCTGAAATGTGAGTAGTCAATGATGTTCGTGTTCATTCTCGTTGGCCGTCATTACCTGTGACTTGACGATCTTTGGTAAACCAGTCGAAGTCTTTGCACAAAAACGAAGCAAGATTCACAATGGGTTATTTGCGTACGCTTCAAAAGCCATTCGTCTCGATGAAAGATTTTGAAAAGAAACCTTTCATCGAATCGGAATTGAATCAACCAAACAACTGCGGGTAGGAATGACAGCAGTACTGTAGTAGAATTGCTGATGCAGGAGCACGGCGCGGAGGCAGCGAGAGTCGCTGATGAGCGATACTTTCATCTCTCGCCATCAGTCCTGAACATCCGCATTCATCCCAGCATTTCTTCTCGGCGCCTCCGGGACAAGTTTCCCTGAGGCTGCTTCGCACTTTTTGACAAGGATTTTCACTTCAGAAGAGGAAATGCTTTACAAATTAAAGTACATTCTACTTTGTGAGAATAAAGTTTCTTGGAATTTTCACAGCGTTTCTGCTGGTAGTTTTTGTTTCTGACATGTTTGAAAGGAAACTTTATTCCTTACAATGCAAAGTTGTTGTGAACGTGACGGTTAGAAGGAGTAAAATGCAATTTTCTTTCAGTGTCATTCCTGTTGTTGCAGTACCACTGCACGACTGATTTTCAGATTTCAGTTCTCACCCCAGATTTGGCACATTGACACTTTGACATTGCATTTTTTACAATGTTTACAAATATCACAACAAGAAACTTAGCTATTTGACATTCCAATGATGAATAAAGTTTGACACTGAACACATGAATTGCAGGCGCATTTCCACATTGTTGGTCCGACGAAAGTGCCCAGGAATTTGGTTCTATTGAGTCTTCGTCAATTGATCGTCAGTACAACATGGGTTGGTGAAAATGACAACAGTGTTCGTCCACACGACAGCCCCAAATGACCCGACATCTTGTGGTCTCAGTCACGACGGACTGGCGTTCCTGGGCTCAACTCACGAAAATCAAATCTTCAGTTGAGGAATTCTCTTGAAGTCAAAGTGAACACCTCTCATGTAGCTTTCAAAATTGTGCCGCATTTCGAGCCCGCATTCATTACCTGTGGGGAACTTGGTCATGACGGTGAGGTCGTCCACCTGGATGGTGGAGTTGGCCCCGGAGCGCGTGAACTTGACGACGTGGTAGCGCCCGTCGTTCACCTTCTCGAACAGCTCGCCTATCGGGTGGTCCATCGTGCCCATGTTGTACACCACGAAGATGTTGCCGTCAACCTGCAGAACATGAACAAATCTGGGTCAAGTTCGGCGTTCAGAGTGACCAGGTGTCCAGCTGCCAGCATCAGGGAACACTTGAGAACAGGCAAGATGAGCGACAAGTTTCACTGACACCAAGGAGTTTTTCCTCAAGCCGTGTGGCGCTGGAAATATTACCTGTGAACGACAATGTTTCCTCCGAAAAACAAAGATTCTTCAGCTTGAACCAGCTCAGGACCTGTTTTCCAAAGATTCCACTTGTGGCGCGTTGTGGAGGCAGCTTGACATGTCGTCCATATTGGTTTGGCGAAGCATTAAGGCAAACTGGACAACTTGTAGCCTGCCTTCCAATAAATATTGATGACACCATTACCTAGCTAGACAAGACATGTCACTTCCACTAAAGTCAAACACTAGTTCCACACTTAGAGATAACACGAGTAAATTTCCCCCAGCAGGTTTGTTTGCACTTGTTCCTGTCGTTTCTTCAACACATCCATTGTGAATTTTACCCGTGTCATGTTTGTTGGGACCTTAACCTGCAGGCCCCCAAGCTGCATATTTAGTGTGGGACAAGGGATTTTTGAATAAATAATTCAGAATCAGGTCACTTCACCAAACCACCCTCCAAGCGACGTGAACACAACTGCTGCATGAAGACCGTTCTCTCAACCCAAGGAATCGTAGATCTACCTTGTCCTGCCGTGCCTCTTTTTGCGAGAACTGGAGGCACAACGAGAAAAGCATTTCAGAGCACGACGAAGATGCACTTCACACGGAATTAGAATCCGGTCAAGTAACTGGTATTGACCTGCACATCAACAATCCGTCACCATCGACCCGTCACTATCACCAGCACCCATCTTCATCAGATCTATCACTGCAGAATCTCAACATCACCAATCACCATCACCAACCCATCACCATCACATCATATCCTCATCAACCATCATCACCTCAACCATCATCACCATCACCATGCATCACACACATGGGAGGTGTGGTGGTTATCACCCACAGCCAGCACCAATTGAAAGGGTGGAAAAAATACTCAAAGTACATGTACTGGTTTGAACTGAAGCCCCCACACACCCACGCATGTAAATTTGAAGGAGATTCAGTTCAAACCCATTTACCCTACAGATAAAAATGCTAGGTGTACAAAAAGAGTTTGAACTGAACCTTGTACATACTGAAAAACATGTCAAAAGTTAGGTGTCAAAAGTGTCAAAAGTGAGGTGTGTTTGATGCAGATGACAGTGATGATGGGTAATGGTAATGGTCATGTGCTGGTAAAGGGTTCGTGATGGGTTCATGATGTTGATATTGAGATGTGATGTGATGGGTGGTGATGGTGATGAGTGATGACCACAAATGGTAATGGTTCTTGGGATGGTCTCAGGCAAATTTCGTGTCCTTCATAAAAGTGTGTGTGTATTTTTGTTCAAACTCATACACACCCAATTGTACGAAAAAAGACTGGTTTGAATCGAAACCTGTTTGCCCACACAGTTTACCTTTTGTGGGCAAACAAAAGTTTAGTGGGGGAGCGGTGTCCAAGCTCATATGGTGTACCTTTGAAAAGAAGCTTTGTGCAGACTTTCAAAATGGAGGCCTCTGTGTCAGTAAAACCCGGTTTTCCACAGTGCGGGTACAATCAAGCCATCCCAAAAGGATCAAAGGCGAACTGGAATTGCACAAAGGAAAAGTCATCCGCTTGAGCAGCTGACGACACGAGACACGAAGTTTGGTGCTGATTCCTCACTGGACAGTGCTTGCCTGTCGGAGTTCGTTGGTCCCACAAAAATGTTTATTCGCAAATTCCTCACAATTGTGACCAGAATCCCAACCCCGTGGCCGAAAAGCCACGAATTGTCCTTCGTGGATCAGCCTTGTTGTGTAAATTGCAGGTATCTATGGCATGTGGCCACCAATTGCATCGAATGAATCCACATTAGAAAAAAAATAACGACAGCAATATCCTGAGATTAGGTCCACCAATCAATGGGCTGTTCACATGCAAGGAAATTGAGGCTTTTCCGTTGTTCAGACTCTGAAATCTTTCATGTTTTTGTTGTCAAAAGGCTTTGAAGAGTATCAAGTCCGCACACAACAAATCTGTTGCAGACTTGGGAGTGTGTTTGTTTTGCGTCCATTCCCATATTCCTTTCGTGTTCGTTGGTGTGAACAGAGGAAACAAGACAGCAACAACGCTGGGCACATCATGCAACCTTCTCATATTCTGTTCGGTGTTGGGAAATAAGTTTCCCTTGAGCAAGCTATCAACCAGGACTGCTGAAACGGACACCGCCAAGCAAAGCAAATCCCGTCACTGTGATCGTACACTGTGAGTGATTTATTCAGTCTTTTCGAGTCAAATTTGAGAACCCTCAAACAGGAAGCTGGGGAGAAAGGGTGTTCTTTTGAGAACAACCTCCAAAACCCTGGTTTTGTTGGTCTTCATGAAGTTTTCCAGCTCCAAAACTTTGCCTTTGGGCACTTGAAATTTCAAGACATGCGGAAACACAACCATCATTTCCGTTGTCGTTCAGCATTTGCAACGACGCAACAGAAGACACACACTTGCTGCAGTGTGTTGTGCTTTTTTGTGGAAACGAGAAAATGCAGCTGTGTCAAAGAAGCTTGAAGGAATTAATTAGTTGTGAATAACGTTTCGAGCTTGAGTGACGTCTGTCAGTTCGAAGCAAATGGATCTGATGTCACAGCAAATGAGAATTTCCAACAAAAAGTTGCCAAATCTGTTTGAGTAGATTCAAGGCTTGAAAGTCGCTGTCCCATCGTCACTGCACAGGTCCCAAGGGAACAGCAAAGTTTGGAAGTTTTGCAGGTTTTGTCAACGACGGAACACCAATAGGGGCAGAAAAGCACCCAGCTGTCATTTGCGTAGTGCTGTGCAAACTTCATGGAAGCATTGAAGCTTCCGTGGAGACAATTTCTGAGGAACCTGCGTCGCTCAGATGAAACTGTTGAGGTATTCACGTCTCGCAGGAAAGGAGCAATTCGCTGGATCATGCGATATGAACGACCTATTTAACGAAGAACTTGGCGCGCTGTGTGAACATTAGTGGGCGTGCATTGAATAAACATCTTTAACAACGACACCCGTGGAGGTTAACAAGCGAGCTATAAAGTTTGAGGTTCAGTTTGAGCTTTCGCAGCTTTTGAAAACATGCTACGTTTGCAGAACATGATTTCCCGTGATTTGTGGTTGCAGTAATTGCACACTCCAACAAAGAATCTGCGTTCCTTTTGCAAGAGGCAAGTTTTTACAACATTGACCTGCAAGAGTCCCTGCAGAACACTTGTAAGTCGTTGCTATTTGAAGGTCAGTGCGGAAAGTGCTTTTCGTAAGAGCAGCTTCGCAGTTGTATGTATGCAGAGCAGAGCGTCTCGCTCCTCGGCCGACGACGACATGAGGAAATCCGGGGTTGACCAGTTGAAATGAGAGTGTCTTGTGCCAAAATAAGATGTTCTCCACAGAGCACGAATCTATCAATGTCATCAGATAAAGCGCACGACAAGGGCACCAGATTCACGCCAATCCTCCTCCTCACGGCTGCAGCCTTTTCCACCTAATTGCAGCTTTGTCCTCGCCCTATTTTCCCAATCTTTCTCCACCAGAGTCCCTCAAAATCTTAATTCGGAAAAATTGACTTCTTGTCAAACTGGAGTCAAGGGTTCTGTGCTGATCCCACAGGAAATTCAGATTGACACTTGCAAACAGCGACTGACATTTCTTGCTGTGTGTTCACCAAAACTACAAAAAAGTCCCCCACAAACCAGGCATAACCCTTAACGACCGTGGTGATTTGGCAATCTCAATAAGGGAGATTTCTATCATTGTAAATCAGAATAACAGACTACTTACCATTTCCATTTCTATATAATCATGGGAGCCGGCAGCATTTATTCGGACGAGAACAGCATCTCTCTGGGTCGTGATAAATCCAAGGGCCAAGGTGTCTGCCTTGGTGCTGGGTTGGTGCTTGTGCGGGAAGTTGTAGGTGATTAGGCCTCCCTCATTGCCGAATGTGTAGGCTGTGCTGTCTGAAACGCAGAAATGAAAGAGACTTTAGAAACAAGGTGGGAATAAATACCTCTTTTTGATGTGAGAATCACGAAGACTCAATCCTTCAGAGAAGAACTGGAGACGTCCATTAAAGTAAATTGTGCAGGGGCACAATGACATAAAGGTCTCAAAGCTCGAAAGAATGTTTCTGTTCAAACAGCCAAGAAGGATACATGTATACCAAGCAGTTCTCAATAAATATGTACATTGGAAAAATAATGTTTTCACCTTTTCCCGTGAAGTCAATTTCTCGAGATACAGAAAAATCATAAACATCAAGCACACAATATTCTGCGAAGAAAAGGAACCCACAATGAGTAATAGCCTATAAATGTGTAAATGTAACCTCGTGGCCATTTTCCTCGCAGTGTGTGCAACCAACTCCTCCGCTTGTTTATCGAAAAATGACTTCGGGTGGAGAGAATCTAAATGCCAATAAATTCCGCCTTTGTGAAATATTGATGAGGCAATAATTACTTCATCATAGCCACGAGGCAAATTAGGGTGATTCCGCTATACTTGCAGGTCATCCCTGCAGGAAGGAGAGAAAAGGTCATCCTGTTGGTTTCTCGCGCGGGAAGCTGCCGCTGCGCCGGAAGGAAACGACCGAGCGCCGCTGCCCGCGCTCTGGGAAACTGCTTGTCTTGCTCCAAAACTTGTGGGAGGAGATTCACCTTGCCAGACTTCTTTTTCCAATGCGGTAAAAGTTGCTCAGTTTCTTGACAGCTTCAAGTCTCGAAAAGACTTTCTTCTGCAACAACATCACTCAATGTTTGTTCAAACGTGATGCATGTCATTGCGGAAGTGGAGAAATTGTGGCGTTGTGTGGGTGTTGCTTCGGTTCCTGAACTGTAGTTCTGAAATAAATTTCCAGTGCGTTTGGCTGTTTGCATGAGCACAAAGTGTGCAAACCAGAACATCAAACCACTGAGCGTGCCTTACAGGATGTCTTGACTGTCCCATACGCAAGTGCTTCTCGCAATTGGGTTGTTCTTTCAAAGAGCCTGACATTATTGAAATCAAACACCGTGTATGAACGTTCTATGCTGCGGTATCGCTTGGAGTCGCAGCAGGGTGTGGTCTTTGTCAGTCCGAGCGACCATCGATGGACGCAACGCAAAACACAAAGACCCTGCCACATGCACGCAAGACTGAACCGGAGCCGGGTCCCCTGTGCAGGCTCCGTGAGTGGAGATTGACAGTAAAGGCTCCGTTTAATCCTCCCATGGTACTAATGCCATCTGAAATGATCGGGAAGACAATTTATGTGAGGAGGTCAGAGGAAGTTAAAGACTTTTCGCACGAGCATGAGGGGCCTGTTGCCTGCGAATAACTCGCAGCAAAATGTGACCCGAATGAGGGCAAAGACAAGCCGAGAGATGTTCCACAAAAAGTCTGGCAGTTTTGTTCGCGACGCTGAACCTTCATGACGTCATTTGCACATTTTTGTACGGTTGGGTGCAAAAGGCTTCATCGAACACTTCTATTTCTGTCAGTTTCAGCAAGTCTATCCTTGGGCATTGTGCTGACGAACACTTTGGCAACGAAAAGAGACAGAAGAGATTGAAACCTAAGTCGATTTGAGCTGACAGAAATGTTGCTTTCCTTGCACGCAAAGACGGACTAAACTCAATTTGAGCTTTCAGTGGCTTCCCTTGCGTGTCACAACCCGGAGAACGTTGCCTTGAGCCCCGATCTGTACGTATCACCTGTCCAAAGACAATGGTCTCTAATGGAACATCGTGTCTTGATCTTGTTCGTGTGGCGGTGTGAGACATCAAGAAAGACATTGCTTTCCCGTCTCCTCCGCTAAGACCTGCACCAGTCAATACATCGGCTGAAGGCTGTGGCGCTGAAAAGTCCCAACTGTCTCTTTAATTTAGGGATGAAGCTTTAAACTGCCCCTTGACTTTTCCAGCCAGCTGATGTTTTCGACGCTGACACTTGCAATCTTTTCCTTCTCGCCACTTTCTTAAAGAAAGAGCATCAAGATTTCTCTGGTTTCTTGCTTGGAGACTCAAGCCTCTTCTAAAAGAGTCCGGGAAAGAACTTCAGATGGTGAAGTTACAGATTTTCAAGAAAGTGAAATGTCAATCTTCGTGGTTTGATACTGTTGCCGGGAGGGGGTAAAAAGTGCATCCTCAATTAAAGAAACTCGTGCGGAACGTTGTCGTGTGAAGCCATGCCTTTGACACGGCTCAAGTCATGCAGGCAGGCAAGTCTTATCGGGCGGGAGTTTTCGCAGCTCAACAGGACCCAGAAAACCGGTGTGCTGTGATAGACACCAGAAGCAACCCGGCCAAAGTAAGTTTACTTTGGTGACGATGATGGTGGACTGAAAATTTTAGCCTTGGTCAGCAACAACAGGGCAAGTGAACGAAACTCACCACGAACCTCAATACTTTTCAACAACCCCTTCTTGGTTTCTTGGTGCCGTGAATAACGAAAATCTTATCATCGCTAATGGGGCATTTTCTCCTGGGATCCTGGTCTTTCTGGAGATTACAGATGCCTGCGTGTAGCGTGAGCCATCAGATAATCCTGTGCCTGATACCAGCACAGAAATGTGACCTGCCACCTGCTCGCATGCATAATGCAAAATAATCTCCCGCGTGTCTTCGCTGGACATTGGACTCTTGCAGAAGGGACTGCTTTCCCAAAGCAGTGGTTCCAAACACTTGTGGCAACTGTATCTTTTGACGGTTTTCGTGACTTTTTCTGTGCATTGTGTGAAACGGCAGAGGGAACTGGGATGTGAGGAAGTGGATCTGATGAAAGCGAGGCAGACACACAAGCTTCACCCGTCAACAACATAATTTAGCGTTAATGAGAACGTCTGCGTTGATATAATTCTGTTAATTAAGTATGACTTTCATTCTCTGAGAACACTGATTGAGATATTGTACTTCTTTTGATGCCAGAATCAATTAGAGTCAACAAACAAAAGAATAACTGAGACAATCTCCTGGCGTCGTGAAGCTGCAGAGATTTGGTTCGGGAACGAAACCTCAACATTCCTTCCCTCCAAAAATATGTTCTCTCGGAGAGAAGGCGAAGTGGAGAAAATCTGCACAAATTGCTGGATACCACATTTTTATTGCTTTTCATGTCAGATTTGGAGCTGGGTTGATCACTAGTAGGACCTACCTTGAGCACATGTATCGCCAGTAAATGAAGTCATATCACAGTCACATCTGAAGGAGTTCCACTCCTGGATGCACACTCCCATGTTGGCGCAGGAGGTGGCTGTACATTCCATGGACGGACCTGCAAGACACACACGGATCATGGAAATTTCCAAACGACACAACAAGAAGGAAACATTTGGAAAAAGAGAGATTTTCATGCAAAGCTGACATGGTGTTCCTGATAGATTTGTGAACTTTGCTTCATCGTGTGCGTAGTTTCCTATCGGGTGAACTGCATTTCTTTTCGTGAAAAGTTCAACAGAGAGCCGGAACTGGGAGCTGGTTGAGGGAAGCCGGGTTCGAAACAAGAAACAAGAAAAGTTAAAACGCAACAGCAGGGGGAAGGGCCGGGTCACTCCTGGATCAGTCCCTGTGACTTCCACCAAAGTGCAGGAGGCCGAAAATGTCAGTCCTGTTGTCGTAACTCAGAGGTCAAGCAGGTGATTTGTGACGATGGATTGCACGAATTCCTCGGGGTCTCCTTGGATTTGTCATGTTTGTTTCAGCATAATCTTGCTTGCTCTTTCAGAGGACAATGGTGGAATGATGCATTGTTGACGTTATCTGCAGGAAATTTCTGAGGGCTACAACCTGCTCCTTTGGTGCAGGTTATTGCTGAGGTGAATATTTTTGGGAAATGGTTTGGCAACGTTCTTCTGAACTGCTGTCAACTGTCTGCGGCTCTTTACTGAGGTGTTGTCTTGTTTGGCAGGCTTTTTACTCTGTGAAAAGCGCCTTTGCTCCTGCAAACAACGTGTTACTTGTTTTCACCAGGTCTGCTCAATGGTAGAGAGGTTATCCAGAACACAAATCTTCAAACAGTGGCAGTCGTTTTTGACAGAGCTCTTCTGTGTAACTGTTTTTGGTGTGCACACTTGCAACGTCTGTTCAACAAAAGACTGTTGTCCAAACTGAAAATAGGTGTTCATCATTCCACAAAAGAGGCGATCTCTAAGGCAGGACATGACAGGTGGACATGGCTGGACACGCGAGCCATTTCCTGTCAGTACACGATGCCGCAATTAGATTTGTGAACGCGACTGTTCTGTGGACGGTGTCAAAGGAGACGTGGCAGCCTCGCGACCTCGCTCGGAGACCTCGCGTCCTCTCAAGGAGGCCGTATTCTGATTTTGCTAATTGAACTTCAGCAGTTGTCGCTCAACTCGGAGAAGCTTGGATACTTAACTTGCCCTTGCTGTCATTTTGGACTTTGGCTTTGTGACACATGTGTTCAGAGTCTGTTCTGTGCTCTCCGAATGCAAACAAGGGGCAAATGTTCTCCAAAATTCATCCCCATGAAATGTCTTTTTTGCACTTTGTGCAAAATTTGTGCAAAATGTTGGTTGCAAAGTACTAGAAAAAACTAACTACTATGAAAATTTCTATGATGCTGGGTCAGATTCTATAAATGGAAAGAAGGATCTGTTCGTGAGATTGAAATCCGAACCTAATTTATCTGAGGGAAACAGCACATTTCAAATGTTACGCCGCTTGTGGCCATGAGGCGAAGCCTCTTCGCCAACTGTGCTCTTCTTGCTTTGAGGGGACAGAAACGTCGAAGTGAGACTGGACACAACTCGTGACATTTGATGAGAGCCTAATGCTTTCATTAGGCTACACATTCACAATAAAGGTGTACAAGAAACGTCCTGTGCATGTGTAAATTTAATGAAGCTGTGCGTGACAGGCGTGATGTGTCCTCAGAAGTCTCGCCAGTGTTCTGTGTTAAAATTAATCACAGCCAGGCGTGTTGAAACTCTACGTGGTGTTCAGGTCTTACTTCTCTAAATTGTGTGTGAATAACATGATTTCTCAGTACCATGGGATGAATCCTGCAAAATTATGAAAACAAATGTTCATCAAATAATTGTGTCGGTCAAAATTTGGCAAAATTAAAATTCACAAAGTTGTTTGCCTCATCCCATGCTATCAGAAAACACTGTCGTGACGGTGGTGGAACGCGGGGGATGTGAAAAGCAGAAAAATGGGGTCTACAAAATTGAAAACAAGTTCGGTGCGGACCTAAAGATTTTGCCTATTTTACCTCAGAACCGATTTCTAAGGTGTTGTAGTGACACCATATACACACTCATGGCGTTCTTGTCTATGCAGAGCCAGGGTACTTGAGTGTGGCCAAACGAAAGACAGTGCCCTCAAATTTATGCTGACAGTACCCTGACCCTAAATGGGCTACCTACATATGTTACAATAAAATGTGAGTCAACAGCAAGATCCACGGTGTAATTAATAAAACAAGCGGCCAAATGAAATGAGGACAAGCCTGCGTTGAACTTGACATGTCCTTGTTCTTACCTTTATCCTGAAAATACGTGCCTAAAACAGGTATTGTAGGCGTTAAACCAAAGAAATATGCCGGAGTGCCTTCCTTCGTGCCCTTGTATCAGTTTTCAGTGACATTTGACACGGGTCCTGTTTGTTCTTTGGACCTCATTCGAATGCTGATTTTAACTTAATTGTCAAAGCATGCCTGGGCGAAAAGCTTTCTCCGCAGCTGCCATCAAAAGGTTCACTCATGCAGCACTCAAGGCCAGCGCAGCAAAGCAGACCCAAGGCGTAAGAAGCCCCACATGTGCGGTCAGCTCACTTTTCCACTCACCTTCACAGCCTTCCACTATGAGGTCCCTGTACTCGTTCTGGATCTCGGCCCTCTGCTCGAGAATGTTGCGGCTGTCGCCGTCCAAATCGAGCGAGGCAAGGCAGCCCTGGAATCCTTCCCGAGACACGATGTGATTGGGCATCTTGCTGTACATCTGGTGGGACACTCCGCCGATAAAGAGCTTGTCGTTCGTATCCAGATGGACAGCTCTATTATCCGGGAGGTTGTCGAAGGCAGCAGTTTCATCCACTCTCAAGATGAACTGTTCCAATGAAGTCCGCAACACCCCAATCTCGTGCCATTTATTGTCATTGACGGGTTCATTCAGCATGGAGGCAACGGTTCGCGGGCCGCTTCCCACGTTGTACACATACTGAATGCGCCCATCGACCAGCTCCAGGGCGAAGAAATCCCCGGTACCATCGCCATTGTACATGACCAAACCGTTGGGCTGCGTGGTCTTCAGTTGGAAAAATATGGTGAATGTTGAGTACAAATTGAGCCTTGTTGTAACAAAAGCACCAGGTGACTTGAAGGTGATGGGGAACTGGACGAGTTTGTCCTTCTTGTCGAAATTGGCTGTGGTCTCGATGTTGCCGATCTCGCCGGTTCTGGCCATCTCGAAGAAGTGGTTTTTGTTGAAGACGAGTTGCTGCATGTAGCCGACGAAGTTCTCCCGGCTCTTGAGCACCGGATCGTCCTTCTGGGGCTTCTTGGCCACTTGGATCGTGTCAAACTCCACGATCCGAGATTTCCCTGGCACATCAGCTGAAATGTAAATGGAATAATTCAATTTTCTGCGTCGATGTGAGTTGTGAAGAAAGAAAGATGAGAGGGAATCGTCAGGGAGAGCTGCAGATATTGTGCGACTCAGTCGGCAATGCTCATGGGCAACACGGATCAGTGAATTGCGTGTGCTTCCCGCATCTAGAGTCTGCAAAAAAGAAACTCATTTCCATCTTTTCGTTAAAATTACAAAACTAATTTGCCGCAGATGGAAGTTTTCGCTGCACATCCAAAAACCCAGTGCAAAGAAAGCCATCTCCCCAGGAAGAGGAAGCCTCAAATGGGGCAGCATTTTGCAGGAATCTTGCAGGGATGAAGAAGACGACAAGTCCTCAATCTTGTGATCACATCATTAGCGCTTCTTCCTCCACCAGTGCGATTCATCATCAACAACAAAATGTTCTAACCTTGCAAATTCTACACCTGACCTGGCATCGACTGTGAACCAAGTATCGTTATTGTTATTGTTTTTCTCGTAAATCAACCACCCTGCATCAAGACTTGTGTTGTTTGCACTAATAATTGTATTACGCTGATCAATATTGTTGCGTGTCTGTGACAGGTAGTGGGTACTTATCCTGAATAGAACGCCCGAAGGAAAAATGTCTGAACGTGTATGATCAATGCTGATGGAGCCTAATTTGTTTCAACACAAGGAGAAAAGACCAACTGTTCTTCTTTGCACTGAAGGTCAAAAAAACTGGCGTCCAAGAGCGTTTCCATGGAGAAAAGAGGAATTGCCGGTGGTGTTTTGCAGTTTGAACAAACCATTAGAAAATTCTGACAATCAAACCACAGACAAGAAAACCGTGCCACCTGCTTCTACAACGCTTTCGACTTCACCACTACAAAGAAAAAGCGGCTGGGCAGCAAAACGCACGGCATACTTTGGTATTCACGGACAGAAAGAGTATTTGTCGCATCAATACTTGACAGATAATTTCCCAGCTCTTGTCACTGGTTCTTGTTTCTAAGCAAACAGAAGTCCGTGTTCCTCATTTCTGTAACTTCATTGATAATGAGTTTACCCACGTCAAAGGAGTAAACACCGATCGTGTTCGCGACCATGCAACCACTGTTTGCGGAGACTGCCGGAGTCGAAGGCAGCGCAGGCGTCTTGGTGATGCTATTGGGCTTGAACCACCGCGATTCAAGTGAAGTTACTCCAGAATTTCACGTCAAGGCTTCCGACATCCCTTAGAAACCAGCAAATTGCACATCCTTCATTCAGGAACCTAATTTTGAAGTTTCTCCGTCAGTTCGCACCTTTGATGATGCACGCACCCCACCGAAAGATTGCACAAAGCAAAACTCGCTCTTTGTGTCGTCAGAGAACAAAACAAGGAAAGCAGTGCCGTGTGGTGTGTTTTTGTCTTTCTCCACTGATACTGACTGAGAACAGAAAACACCAAAAAAAGGGAAAAAGAACGAAAGGACCTTGGAAAGAAAACAGCGGATCAAGCAGCTGAGCAGCTTTCTATGGAATTGGAAGCTCAAAACTGTGCACAGGGCAAAGTCGAACAGGCGCTTCTCAAAGCGAATGTTCTGCAAGAGTCGGCAACACTTAAGGATCTCAACTGGAATGACTTGGTGTACATTACATGAGCAAAAACTGGTGCAGGAACTTCCATAATCGACAAACATACATACGAAGCAAAAGGCACAATCACATTATCTTAATCAATACCATTGATCATTTCCGAAGGCACACAGCAGAACAGATTGCCTCTGTGTGTGAGATAAGACATTTCTGCACACGACATTCTTGATTTATTGCTGTGTTCGCATCAAAGCCATGCCATTTAGCAACATTAGCGCCAAATGTAGCCTCTGTTCAGCTATGCCGTTCTTCAATTTGCTGGTTCACTTTGTGTCGAGATTCAAATATGCTGCCGTTTTCGTTTTGCTTCACTTTTGTCAGCATTTTTCTTTGCTCGTGATCACGTTTTCTTGTCTTGCCTTCAAAAATTTGAATTCGACTGGACTGAAATGTAGTCTGACAGCCCACCAGAAATTGTGCGCTGGAGAACAAAAACATGAAAATGAAGCACTGCTTTGGGACAGCAGAAAGCTGTTCTGCGTGGTACTGTTTGACTTGATGCGTTTATTGGCGTTTGGGGCATCGGCGTCGGCTACGATTTGATAATACACTTCCCATATCCTCTGCGGCAATTCGCTGGGCATAACACGCATTATTGTTCCAGTCACATCCCCAGCCCCTCATTTTGCTTCACTGTGAGTATTTTGATAAGCAATTTGCCATCGGGTTTGAAACCCATTTCTGAGGGAAGTGTGAAAATCACCACAGAACCAAGACGAGAACTTTATTCTTGTCAATGTCAAGTCGCATTCGCTCCGAATAACCTTTCCTGGCTTGAAAGGAACGCAAAGTAGTTTTGACTGCTTTGTTGTTCCACACTGAAGACGATTCAGGCTTCAACCAGTGCCAGGCACCTGACAATGACGAGGAAATTGCGAACCTGTGTTTTCTTGCGCTGGCGTGATTCTGCGGCTTCCGCCGCTGTCTTTGTTTGCAGAGAAAAAGATGACGATGATTGTACTTGAACATCAAAAGACGCAACAATGAAACATCGATTCCTCCGCGTTTGTTGTGAATTGCACTGTGCGGCAACAGGCTCACACAGTGTTGTGGGGCTATTTTGGGAAGAGCAATGCACTCTCCGTAACCTGAGGCAGAAAACTGCACATGTGTGCTTGTTTCTTTTTTCTCAAAGAATGAGCACGAGTCTCAACCCAGAAGCAACATATCAAGCTGTATTGTGGGCAGAATCTGGATAATCTCAGCTCGGTCTTTATGTTTGACCAAAACTTTGAGTGAGAACAACCCAGACAACTGACAGGATGACTTTTCAAAACTGGTCCTTGGACACAAGATTGATAATCTGTGTTTTGACATGTCTGAAATTTGTTCCGAAGACATCAAAATTGATCATTGGTGGTTGACAGAAGACAAACCTTTCGCCAGATAAGCAACAAGGTCACAAGTACCCTGATGTCTGCCAGATTTACAATCCACAGACCAGTTATTTGGAAAAAGGCCAACACAGTCGTGGTTGATGTGGTATCTGAGGTGTGTCCGCTGGCCTCTCAATGAGAAGGGTGTACTGGATCCTGTAAAGTATTTGGGAGTCACGAAAAGTCTTGCCAAGGGGTGCTGCATTTGTTGAAGAATGATTTCCAGTGACAGAGAAGGGATGTCATGTCAAGGAAAAGTGTCTTGCATCAACATGGAGGTTTCATCCAGACTTTAATGACGGAAGATGAAACCTGATTCTGGACATGGAATTTGGAGTACAAACGCCAGTCTACACATGCAGTGGTCTGATTGCTAGCCAGCCAAGTCCGCAGAAAGAGCAACGTGCCATCAAGGTGATGTTGGCAGGTTTTTGACCACCGGAGAGAAACCATTCCCATTGGTGACGATAAATTAATGCACAATGAAACACAAAGCAGGAGCTGGTTCTGTGAGTCTCACTGTCAAATCTCTTTCTTCCAGAATTGTAAGCTAACGTGAACTGATATCCTGCATACCTGTGTCATGACAATTTTGACAAACTTTTGCTCATCCATTGTGGATTTGTGCTGCTTCCCAGGCTGAACAATTCAGCAACTAGCAACTCTTCTGCCTTCTGATTTTGTTTGTGCACAAGACATCTTCTGGAATTGTTCTTGAACTTGCTTTGGTCCAAAACACACAAAATGCTTCGTCTCGTTTCTTGTTGGATCGAGACTTGTTGTCTGCAGGAGCTGTGGTGAGACGACGCAAACATTTTTTCACTGGCTGCACAATTCAACCAGATCCGAAAAGTGCTCCAACTTCAGACAAGGAATCTCACAACGTGGAAAAGAAGCAATTTAATTTCTTTAATGAGACAGGTCTCAATTGTGTCCTTGTAGAACATGATTTGGTGAATGAAGATCAGACAGCCCCATTCACTCTCCTGGCATTTACTGCTGCACTTAATCATGAAGTCTCCTTGCAAGGAAGCAGACCACCAACAATTGTGCGTCCAGCTACTCACTGCCCCGGGCTTAAATTTCCCAAGAGGCCGCTGAAATGTTATTGAACGGTATTGTCCAGTCGTGTTACCATTACAGGAACTACTATTCTGATCACTGCTAAAGATCGGCGTGAATTTTAAGACTTCCACATTTCCTCAAGTCCAACATGTGACAATTTGGAATGAACCTGGAGCAATGATGAATTTGGCTGTTCCAAGACTCGAATGACCCTCACTAAACCAAGCACCTGCTTTTGTGTTCGTGGTTCTCTCCACGTGTCCTGCAAATTGATGCAGCTCAAGGATAAAAAACAATGCTTGCACCGGGCAAATCAGAAACGAAGTTGAGTAGATTGCAGACTCATTGGATGTGCCTAAGGTCTGTGACTTCGGTGATGCATTGCACACGTATCTCGTGGAGAAAGACTTTAATGGCACGTTTGCAACTCCGTAATGACTCGTGCTGAATTACGGTGAGGCAAGGGATGCGTCTGTTCTTGATTTAGCAGTATCCATTTGAGTGATGGAATATTTCGTGTAATTACTTGAGTGGTGTGACAGGAAGATTGCAGTCCTAAATAAAACATTTCACATGCAAACGGTGTGCTGCAGGGGTCATTAATTACCCAACTTCATCGTTACTCTGGTGCCAGAAACCACACGCAGCCCGTAACGGCATTCTGGATTGTAAGAGTCTGGAGGAAGACGATAAGGCAGCCGAAGAGATATCTTGCAAAGCAAGAACGCAAGTTTCACATGTCAGGATTCATAAAAATAATCTGCACTTTGAATGCGTACTCGGAACTGAATCGCACTCAACAAGTGGAAACGTGTCGGGCGAGGCACCATGACACGGAAAGGAGGACTGCAAACACCAACACTTTCAGACGCTTCATTGAGGCAGTCAATGTTTCAACGAAGAAGTTGGCCCCCGAAGGGTACCGGGGCATCTTCAACCAAATCCTGGACCGCAACCTGCACCACACACACGTACACACACACACACACACACACACACACACTTCTCTTCCTTCCGTATGAAAATTTGGGGCGGTTAAAAATGGGAAGCGACAGTTGTGTTGCCGAGTCGAACACTAAAAATGTGACTTTCAAAACAAACCGAGCAACATGTGACAATTACATCAAAAACAACATCAATTTGGGAAAGGCAACGACACTAACAGGCGGTCTGATGGAAGGACTTCGAGAAAAAAACTGCCAAATAGACTGTCGGGTCACTTTCAAATTCCATACAAAAACTAAAAGAAAGAATCGCATGTGCAATTCGAATTGTAGACTCAGTAGTGAATTTTTGGGACTTTGAGGTTTCCACGTGTCTCCTCACGAATCTTGACAACCGACACTTTTTCGTGTTCTCTAAAGATTTTTCCCGTGCAACGTGATACCTTCTGAGACAACAAGTTCAATTAACATATGTAAAATCAAGGTATGGAGCAACATTTTTGTGGAAAGTTGGTGGAAATCCATGAAGTGTTGAGGCCAAAAGAATGGCGTGGGTAAACCTTCATGAAATTCTAAAATCCTGCGGGAAAAGTTGCGAAAACCCTTTTGTGTGCTTGTCGTAGAAGTTGAGTAGATTCAGTATATCCTGGGTTTCTGCGTGTGGTAGCCAACTTAGATTGGGGAATTTTGTCGGCTCATTGAAGGTCTGAAGCAGAATGGGTGTTTTGTTTCTGATACCTTCTTTGTTTTGCAAAATGGTCATCAAATTGGCTGAAACTTTCATTTTTCAAAACAAGTGTGTTTTGATTTTTCAGTTTTCTGTACAAATATTCTAAGACTATTTCTTGGCTTGTTGTAACAAAAGAACAAAAGAGATTTGGGGGGCCCTGGTTGGGTGAAGAAACCATTCTTTTTCTGCTTATTATTTGTGTCCACTGAAGGGCGCGCCTTGCCTATTGTGTGCATGGATACACACATGCTGTGAGAGTGACCATCAGTACAATGTGGTGGCATTTCTAGCTTTGGTTTGGCCAAAAATCGAGAGTTGTGCCGTTGACTGCACAGCTCTGGCAATCGGAACGAAGGGGGAGAAAACAAGGGTGATGTCAGCAGTGAAAGCTAGCGTCAGTCTGTGGGAAGTGGGAGCGTGCGCCAAGCAGTCGGGCTCTGCTGGTGAGAAGAACGAGCAAGAGGAACCGTTCACTGGGGTGGAAGACTCAAGTCTTCCTGCAGGAAGAGGGCAGTTCTTCTGTGGCCAAAAGAACGCTGGCAAGACAAACCTCCACGAAAATTATGAAAACAGCATTTGCTTCGAAAACAGCCCCAACCCCAAAACAACCAGAGTCTGAACGAGAAGATAATTCGCACGACGGTGCATCAAAGATTTCCTTGCGTTTCGATCTTAGGCAAGTCCACCAGTTCAGCGTACACACAAAAAGCTTTGAAAAAGGCAAAGATGGAAGTTTGTGTGGCAAACAATAGGAAGGGACGGTTTTGCTTCAGGTGAACGTGTGCATCTTCCGCGTTGTGTGACAATTTAACACTTTGGAAAATAACTTTTCACACAGCATTGAACGTTCCAACAAAAATTTTCTGCTTGAACAACTTCCCTGTCAGGACAACTTCTGGCACACATGTCTGCACGGCTTCACCAAAAGAGTTGTAAATTTTGTGCTGAGCGTAGAATTGCCATGCTGCAGCAAGCCTGAAATTCCATGTAACCACTTTCGTAGATGCACAGAGTTCATGCTATCATCTAAGGTAAATGACATTCAAAGCCAGAGATCATGCTATCTCTTTTTGACTTTTCCTGACTCTGCATTGCTTCAAAGAAAGACAGGAACTAACATTATCCAGATTCTCTTTACCTGCAGCTTGCCAAACAGCAAAGAACTATTTCGGTGTCTTGCCATTTTCAGAAAGAGCTCCGAGGTTCACGACACGTGTGAAAGGGTATTCGGTGCTGAACGACATGCAAACACAGTCACATCTATCCGTGAAAAAATTGGACACCAACGTGCAAATCAATTCATGATTTTTGAGGACTGGACAGAGACAAAAGTCATTGGCTACTCCTAACATGACCACCAGGAAATGAATGATGTGAAACAGGACGCAAATGAGTACAAAGATGAATTGTAGAAGATAAGCAGTGCAAAAATTACCAGTCGGGGCTTGAAGGTTGACAAAAGAGCCCACGTTTACTTCATCAAAGCGGAGAAGTGTTTCACTGTCCTGTGCTAGATCGCCTGAATGCATGAAGGATAGGTCCGTGAACAGCAGAAACAGAAAAGAGAGAAGACGAGAGAGAACTCTGTTAAAATGATAGTTATGGCACACGATTTAATGAGTGCTTGTACAAGCCACGAACACGAATTACTTTGCTTCTGCCTGACAAAATTAAAGTTGCAGAGGCTCTACAGAATGAGTGCGTGGTCACAAACACTTCTACTGCGGCAAGAACTGGATGCAATATTTACATACAAGTGAATCTCAAATGAACAACAAGATTCAGTGATGTTGTTGACAATATTCTTGTGCGATAATTGAATAATACGTTTTTGAGATGACAGGAGAGACATTGAAATTGAAACAGAAGCCTTGAAAGCTCACAACTAACAACCTTTTCAAGAAACAATTCTTTTTTCTGCGGTTCTGTCCTTCCAATTGGAATCCCGAAGGTCACATGTCTCATGGGTCTTGACAACTTCGAATTCAAAACACGCTCGTCAGAAGACTGAACAACGACAAATGAGTTTCAGACTCGCTTTTCATGGTAACAAGTCAGATTTATTCTGCGACACAAAACTAATGACGCAGAAGAATCAACAAACACCGAGTTGATCTGCGCTTGAATAACACCTGCAGTCACTTGCTCAATCTTTGTGCTGTTTCTCGTTCGAAGCCCAATTCCTTCGCTCATTTCTCTCTTTGTTCTGTGTGAAGAGGGGGGGGGTCTCATTTCCAAGAGGGGAAAAAAGGCGAAGTCAGCCTTGTGGGTGGTCTTGTCCTTATTTACAACCCAGTGTCATGCAGTGGCAACGTTGTGGCCGAAAGGAAGGTGGCTTTTCGCTTGATCAAGCACATTATTCCCTTATGGAGCACACCTCATCAGCTCCGTGGTTCACCACAAGGCCTTCGTTTGATCAGTAAATCATGTTAAAGCAAGCACAATAAATCCAAACCGATATGCGCAGTGACACTGTAGCTGGTAAATGACCTCAGGGAGAACACAATAATCCCCAAAAGGACATTCTCAGATGATTACACGACAAACCCTTCCTTTTCAAATTCACTGCCATTTGGATCATTTCTGCTGCAAGCTAATCCTCTGCAAACAGTGGGAAGTGTGACAAAACGCTTTTCAAGAATCCATGGTTCCCAGGTTCACATGCCTTTGGCTCTCTTTTGCACCTGGAGCAGCAACTGTCTGACCGTTGCGTTATCAATGATGATAGTTAATTAAGCGAAGAGGTTGTGGGGCGGCACACAGCTAATACGAGGCCCACGACTCTGCAAGGCAAACTATTTCCCAGAGGACAACTCCAATTTATGCTCATCCCCGCAGTGAAGCAGATTGTTGTGTGCTTGGCTGTTTCTGTACAAGCACACATCCGCTCACTTTGTGTGCGCTGCATATCAGACGGAAGACGCACGGTAAACACCAGGCCCTGCAGAAGATGATGAATGGATCATTGGAAACCAATTCACCAAACATGGAAGGGCAACAAAGACAGAGTGAGAATATAAACTCGGTCACTGGTGTGCATGGCGGTCTACTGTCTTGTTACGAGTGTCCCTTCGCCTCGCCTATTCTTGTGGACCGTTCTGACAAAGGCCGAGAACTCCAACAGCTCATTAAGATTGTTTGGGAAAAGGATCTTAAGTCCACGAACTGACTAATCAGCCGCTGAAGCCGCATTGAACACTCGGTAATTATTTGACCGAACGAGGTCGCAGGTAGGCAGCACAGCTGCAGAAAAGCTTGATGTAAATCTCGTCGCCTCTCAGCGCGCGGTGAATGCCAAACATGTTTACCCCTGGATTGGCTGCATGCTCTCTTTCTGAGGGAAGAAAGACTGTGTTTCTCTTTCATGTTGGTCCTTTTGGATATCACGGAAGGTGTTGATTGACCAAAGCGGAAGACGGTCGACACAAAGTCATCCGTGTGATGTTTTGATGGCTTTGCATTCAGAGAGACATCCGTTCCCCACACAAACTGACTTTGTTCTTCCACGCAAGAGGAACTGCTTTCGCTCAGATTTGTGTTACAGAATCGGACCAAACTTGTGCGCTTTTGTATGGGGTTGCTCAACTCTTCGTCACAGTTGCACTGCATTGCAACCACAGAACCAAGAGAGAAAGAAGGGACTTCTGGTTGCTGCAGCAGCACCAACTTTGGCAAACATTTCAGCAATTCAGTCTCTTGATCGCACTTTTGCTGAAAGCTCGTACAATTGATGTATTAATCGCTGCCTTGTTGTAAATCAGGGTCATTTCAAGCGCTGAAAGGCCCGACAAGAGCCTGATTGTACTCATGACAGCTTTGGATGAATGCATGTCAGTGTGAAACCAGTTGCAACAACTGATCCATAATCCATATTGGATGTGATGTATGGACCTGCACTTGTCAGTGGAAGCAGCCGTATCACAATAATACAAGGCCAATCCTTTCAAATGACCAACGCAAGCCCATAGCAGGATTCCTCGGTAGTTTGTGAATGGGAAACCTGGGTTGCATTGTGCATGTTTATCACTCGTATGAAGATTACCATGGAAACTTGTTTGCTTTTGGCCCTGGCACAACCTTATCTCTCTGCTTGCTCAAAAAACTTTCTTGAAGAATCTTGCACACAAGCGTGTTTCTACCTGTTCGCAGCGCATTTCACGCAGTGATACCCCACCCGAAATGCTGTTGCCTTTGTGACTGAGTCTTCAGAGAACCATGCAGGAGAAATTTCACACACGGTATTCAACGGGATGACACAGGTAAAGCGTTGATAGAACTGAAAGCTGTTTGAATCTTTTACCATTTGAAACCAAACACGTGAAATCTCGGGCAAAGCACAATGCACATTGGTAGTTTCACTGGTTCCTGGCTCTCTCTCCTTTCAGAGGACGATTGCATTAGATTTCACTTCCTGCAGGTCGTTTCACCTGTGTAAACCCTTTGCATGATTCGGGACAAAAGAAGCTTTGAAATGTGAGCAGAACAACCAACTAATAGGATTACCAGACCTAAGTCGCTCGGTGCACCGAGAAAGGATCGGAACAGGGAATCCTTTGAGGATTGCGCTCAGCATGCAGCTGGTAGCAGTAAATTAAAAATGTCCGTTTGCGATTCAAGCAAATAAAATGGACCAGAAAAGCACCATCGCCAGGATACTTCTTCCCAGGGAAGGTTTTGCATCAGCACAACATAGCCAGGAATTAACACAGCCGAGAAATAACATTGCACAGCGAGGGATGTCGCTCCTCCAACACAAGAGCCTGCCTTTGAAGTCTGTTTTTGCTGGCAAATGAATTTCTCCTCAATATCGAAGTGAAACTCGGGGACTCCAGCAGAGTGTAAGCTGGTCCAATTTAATTTGGAGTGAGTTGGATTGGTGTGGCGGTCGCGGAACTGAACCTTAGCACTGCGTAAGGCAATCAGTTACCTGAGCTCAAGATTGTTGACAGACAGTTGTTGCGTTGAGAAGTTGCTGAAATGCCAACACACGAATCTGCTGTGCCAGATCTTTGTTTGAAGAAGCCAACGCTTTGTATCAGAAACTGAATGCAAACTTTCTCCCACAACGGACGTGCAACTCAGTTTTTCTTTCAGTGTAACCTGAGTCAAAAAACTTGTTTCTTTGAATTGGCTTCTAATTGTGTGTCTGCAGCAAAATCCATCACTGCAAACTGAAAGCCTCTCGCAGGCATTCCTTGCACTGTCTAAAATATTGATAGAGTAATTCCCCCCTTTGGTAATCGGAACCTGCCAATTCCCAAACATATTATTTCCTCTCTGCAACACAAACTGAAACAGCTCACACTTAAGGATTTTGATACATATCCTCAGACCAAAGAAGGCTCTGTATGAGACAAAAAGAATCAATCGATGAAACCACCCTTTGACAAAGAGAGAAAGAATCATGTCCGTAAAAGACGAGAGCTGTCACCGAGGAACTCACTCGGATTTCCAAAGCTGACGGTAAACGCAGAGTTCCAACCCAGAAACGTTGTTTTTCGCACATAAGAGCAGAAAAAGGCCACGCCCGACTCTGAACCTTTGCAAACAATTGACTAGGACGGCGTAGTGTTGCATTGAGAAGAATCTCAAACGTTTTGCTTGCAAACAGGAACACGTGATCTCCTCTTGTGATCTGTGCCTTCATTGAGTCAAGTTTTTGGCGTTGATGAGAATTCCGCTGGTATGAGATTCGACTCCGTCCCGCAGGATATCACGACTGTACGATCTGGCTCACATTGAACACTCATCACGATACGCCGAGCAAAGAGGACAAACAACGTCGCTTGCACCAGAAAGCACGACTGCAATTCGACATTTTCCTGCGTCAGGAAAAACATTTATCTTTCACAAAAGGACGAACAAAGAAGATTCACATTTACCTTTGATTGGTTTCTCCTTGTCCGCAGCGAGCTGTACGTTTCGCGCCCTGCGTCGGATGTGCACAGTGTGCCATCGATCATCGTCCAGGGCACGCCCTGCGTACAGGCTCTGTAAAATGCATGAAAATGTCAAAATGTATAAACTCATTCTGGCTCCGGCGGCAAACATGGCTGAAGGAGGTGACTCGAGCATGGATAATCTTCCTGCGGGGGATTGACGTGCTTCACTGCATTTCTTGGCCAAGCTGTGGCGGCGGATGCTCATTTTTCACTCAGGCATGTTTGAAGTTTGTGACGGGCTCCGAGCTCCATCAGCCCTGGTCATCTGCGGCAGAATTGAGTCCTGATGATTGTCATCTACAATGGTCGGGCCGGTGACCCTGTTGGTTCATCCTTCTGTGGTAATCAGCACCCGAGATCGACCGCAGATTCAGCGGTCGCATCTGTTGGGCCTCGGTGGGTCCTCCGGTCGCACAATTTGCCAGCGATTCAACTCCGTCTTCTCAAGCTGACGAGTGTCTGCATTTTTTCAGTGCTATCCAGTCCACAATTGAGAGATGTAAAAAGGGAATAGACACAATTTATCGTCGTCCTAAGACCGAGAACAAACGTCGAAAGTGCCAAGAGTTATTTATTTGCACAATGATTCCCAAGGTTTTCCTCCCACAAATCTTTCTGGTAAATCGAGAAGCAAATTGATTTGCTTCCCAAAGAAAAGTCTTATTTCCACACAGACGTATTATTCTCCCAGGATTTCTGTCGATTTCCCGTAAATCCAATTGAAACTGGTCACTTGAGTGAAGATGTATCCCACTTTTCATAAAAACTGCAGAAGTACGATCATGTTACTCCTTTGCTTCCTAACAGATGACTTCGCCTTTTTTGCTCAGATGAAGCTGTCTTTGCTCTGTGTGGTGAAGCTGCATATGGGCTTGATTTCTTTTTCTGGGGAAGAGTGATGAAGTTTAGCCCCTCAAGATATCCATCAAAGTACTGAAATGTAAACTGAATGCCCATGCTCACTAAATGATGAGTCTTACTTTCGGCCTCACTCACGACCGCTGCGGATAAGCATGTTGAGGAATAAGCTTCACTTTTCAGCTGACAACAGCTTTGCTTCTCTGGTCACAATGGCAGGGCAGCACCTGAATGAGGTGGGAAGCCAGCAGACCTGTATCCTTTCTCTGCCGACGCCCGCTGTATCCGAGTGACTTGCTGCGACCACATGGCATTCCAACTGTTCGTGGTTGACTGGACAGAGTGTGGCCGAGAGGACATCTCACTTGACGCTAAATGCCGCCAACTCGAGAGGCTCCTTGCGCCACTTTTTGCGGGACCCTTGGCACAAGCGGAATGGGTCCGGCGTTCACTTGGGCGGCTGGCGCGGTCCTCGCTGCCGGAGGGCCCTGTCACTACTGCCTCCTGCAGGCAGAGCTCTTCTTACTAATGCACGATCACATCTCATTGAAGGTGTAGAGGGGAAGGCAGGGGATAGCACCTCTGCAATTTGTCAGCACTGATTCAATAGATGAGCTGTGATGGATTTTCTCGCCCAGTAATGCTTGCATTGCTCCGGGGAGGCGCGTGCCTCCAGGGTTACGACTGCCACCAAAGCAGAACTACTCGCGCCTAATCCCAAAATTACCGTATTCACCACCTTATTTCCGATTAATTACCTGTTATGCGACAGCACGACGCTCAAGTTGTCACAGAAACAAAAGCGCACACTTTTTTCTCCGCTTTACGGTAAAGTGCTCCTCCGTGTCCACAGTTTGCATTCAACGCCGCAGAATATTTCGCAGCTTCTCCATCAGGAGGCTGCGGCGCATCCGAACAATCGCAGGTCCATTTTGTCACTTACTCTTGTAATGGGCAGTATTCAATCTCACATGCGGACACATCTGCAATATTTATTAGAGACCTTGCCTCATAAAAGGGAATAAAACATTTAAATACGAACGTTCAGCAACAAATTGGCCAGCCACTGAATCCGCCCAGTATTGAATATCAATATCTTTTCAAAGTGAAGCCTGCATGGACCTTTTTTCCACGCTCTTGAACAAATGCCACCTTTGTAAAAGGGAGACTCTCTTTGCCTCACGGGCAGGAGGAACTAAGTGCACGACATCAGAACCAGGTCTCCACCACATCACGCACAGAGTAAAAGCTCGTGGAGCCTTTTCCAGTCAAACATCCGTTTTGGAAAAACACTCACTCGGTTCTTCAGCGTTCATGTGCACCGATGTGAACATTTCTTCTGCTGATGCGCAGGCTTTCAGCAGCCACAGTCTCTTTCTGTACACAGCTCAATTGCACAGCCCACACCACACTGTTGCTTTGGCAAGCAAGTGTTAAATGCGTTTTAGCGCCAATATAGCCATCGGATATGAAACCACTAAGATCAGTAATTTCTCTCCGCAAACTTCAAGGATATATTGCTGTGCCCGCAGCAATGTGGAGCTTTAATGCCATATCAAACGGATGGTGAAGAGCTGAAAGCTAAATCTGTTCACTGCAGCAAAGCTTCGCTTAGCATTTGTGGGGCCAGAGAACATTCAGCTCGGTGTGAGAACCACTTTCTCGGTGCCGGAAGTCCCACAAAAGTCCCATCTGCTTCGGGACTTTGTTCCGAGACGCACTTCTCCAGACTTGAGTTTCACAGATTTTTCCAGCAATTGAATCAAAAGCCGCGCATCTGAACGTGTCTGTTTCAATACTTTGTGTCAGCAGACGGCAGAAGACTCACCCATGAATGTTTTAAAAGCATCAAGAATCTGTGCGGCACTCTGCTTCACGCCTGTTCTCTGAAACTTTCATCACGCAGCACTCGACCAGCGAAAAAGAGGACTACCACAGAGGTTTTGGCCTGATGTATTTGCTCTGTTGCTCGCCTCAAGCTGCGATCATTAATTTCATATGCATTGACTCACAGAGTTCATTATGTGGTGCAAATCAATGGTTCTTATTGTAAAGTTCAATCAGTATTTGCTACTGATAGTACAGGGATTGTTGCAAAAAGCATTGAAGCATCGACAACTTCATTCTGAAACCATTTTGTCTCAGTTCAATGGATCTAGAGGGAGCAACTTCGTCACGGAAATCGTACGGAAATTCACAAAGGGAATGTTTGAGAAGTACGCTTCCGCTCGAGAAATACTGCTCTTTTCCGTGAGAATGTAACCACACGAAATTCATCAATTGGAAGGACATGGCTGGCACTGAGAATCTGACAACTGTCATCGCTCTTGTGTCACTGTTCCGTAGAACACCTTCACTTATATGGCTTTTGTGGTCTGAAAAGCTCAAAACAGTTTCACAGGTAGCCAGCGGGGTTTTGTTCTGTTGCAGAGCTGTGTTTCAAAACAGCAGCTGCTCGAAATGCTCGGCCACTTTCAGCAAAACTTCCTGCAATCAATAGCTCTACCTGTTTCTCGAGCGCCACTGCTATTTTGGTGATTACAGTATCCTTACACGACGACTGGATTTCATAACGAGGTCTCGCTTCTCTTGCCTTGCAGCCCATAAATTCACTGCAGAACTTGCAACGTTTCCACTCGTCTGATCAGCCCTTTCAGGCCAGGTGCGATGGAGTGCTTTTAGTGCAGGGCAAGGTCGTTGCCTGCAGAAACTGCAATGTCCATTAGTGATCTGGAACAATGTGAATCGATCAAAAGCAAAACTCAAGATCATTGCAAAGGTGACGAGGTGCGACGACGCAGCTGTTGAGTGGAAAACAAACATTTCATCTGAGGGTTAGATGTCTCCGATGATTCGGGATCTTCCTGCGCCACTTGTGGGAGACATCCAGGTTTGGGAAAAAGGTCAAGATGCCTGTTTTCCTACTTTTCCCCTCGTCTGACTTCCTCCTGTCAATGCTACAAACTCAAATAGAGCTGGGGCTGCAGCTTGTTTCTCTTTCTCATCCAAAATAAAACGCCCAAAGTTGTGATCGTGCATAATCATGCACAAAACTATTGACTCATACTAACACGTGCGAATGTGCTCGGGGATCTTCTTTGCGAACGACAGGATTCGTACTGAGGCGCATCCTTTGCAGGGAGAAGATTGCGATAATGAGCGGAGGATGATAATATGTGCTGATGGAGATATTGATCGATGTTGCGTAATTACAGGAACGAGGGAAACAAAGCCCGGGCACAACGTGGTCATTATCTATTTGTTTTATGATAAATCCACAGCAATAAATCACAGTGACATGAAAGCACACTCGACTCGCTGAGCTGAAAGCTTTGCTCAAGGAGGCGGTGTCAATTTTCAGTGAAGACAAAACTGCCCATTTGAAGTTGAGGGTTCGGTGGAAATTGTTCAGAGGTGTGGTGAGGCAGACTGTCTTTCGTGACCTGTGTAGACAATGAGCTTTGATGAACTTGTGTGCTCGTTTGGTTTTTTGGTTGTTTGTGCTTTCCGCACACTTGGTCAGTGTCTCCACTTCGATATGCCTCCCTTGCAGAGAAAACACAATGATAAAGCCAAAATTATTGTTGTTATCATTAAATATTGGCAACAAAATCCAGCCTCATCATTGAAATGCTGACAAAACGACCTGCATGAAATATTGATAGCTTTTTGAAGTGTATTTAGCAAGCCTTTGTACACTGTTTTCAGTTCAAATGCACTGAATTATTGAAAAATACATTCCGTCCGTCGTGTGCTCGGAATCTACAGGCTTCAGCTGCAAGAACTAATTTGATTTCTTCAACCATTAAAACTTGGGCAGCGATCCATTCGGGCAAGGTTTTTCTGCCAGCTCCTGCGCACAACACGGACTGATTAATTTGCAGAAGATCGATCAATCGAGACTTGATGAAGTCCGTCGAGGTTTCAAAGGCTCCAGACAGAAAACGTGCGCAATGTAGATTCGACTTTGAACTCTTCCAAGGATCTGCAATTGAATGAAATGGAACATCCGGTCATGGTATTCTCCTGAGATTTCAAGCGTTTTGACCTAATTTTCCAAGAAAGCGTATGAAGGCGTTCGTCTCCGTGTAGAGCAGAACAATAAGCAGTTTACCTGTCTCGGAACACGCACCGACTCACCTTGATCGCATCCGCAGAGCAACACAGCAATACTCTTTCAAAGCAACTGCCATTGCACGCATGGCGTCTTTGTTCAGAGGACAATCGTCAGTGATACCACAAAACACAGACGTCGAAATGAACTCAGAAACGCGGTGTGTTAAATATTAACCATCTCAGATGTGCCCATTTCCTTTACCAGACTTTCTTGTTGGCTCATTGCTCTGAGGCGCAAAACCTGAGAAACAGAGTCAGAGTCTGCCGTTTCGCCAGACCTGACCATGCAATTTTTCAAAATCTTGGTCCCCAGAAGGTTTTTCCTGGTTCCTAGTGACAAGATGAGTTTTTCTTCACCAATCAACAGCAAGATCTGTCGTTGCACAACCAATCATCTCTCCGACGACACACACGACATTCGTCGTCTCACAATTCCCTCAATCTGAGTTGCGCCTTCAGTTTTGAGTTACTCGAGCAGAAAATGAGACGCAGCGACACCGGCGCTGAGTGAGAGCGCACTTCTCGTCGCGGATATTGCATTACTTCATTAGAGCGCTTGGCGCTCCTCCCTTGTGATCTCTAGTGATCAAAAGCAAATTGGATTTAGCTTAATGCCTTTGCACCACACCATTTTCAACACAACTGTGTGCATTGTGTTTTCTTTTGCTTCTGTACTGATCTGTTTGTACTGATCTTGACCTCATTTTTCTCAAGCTTGACCTAATTTGGGAGAGCTGCTCCACTTCGGCGGCGCCTCGGTGACGCCTTTGAAGGTTGAGCTAGTCAATTTGCACAGGAAGATCCTTTCAGCCTGAGTATCGGAATCCAAGAGTGTGTCACAGGAAAGTGCAACATAATCCTTCGATTGGGGAAACAAAACACTGGATCACCCTCAGCTCTCAGAAGAAACTGTTTCGTCAACGCCCAAGATTCATGGCAAGAGACAGTGCACGTCACACATTACTCGTACTGTTTGCAACTACAATTTTCCACCACCCACGACAACAAATTGACACGGGATTGGCAAGAACGAAAAAAACCCGTATGAGTATTGTGAATTTCTCGCACATAACTTCAGATGGCACTCATTACGGATCACAATGTCTGTCAGTGCAGCTTCACGTCTGGTGGTCCTTCCGCTTTCACTGAAGCAGCAGTGTAGACGTGAGTGTGTCTGTGCACAGCTCCAGCCATCACTCCGATGTGAAACAATCGGAGAAATCTGCAGACACGTGTTCCTGTAATTCTTGTGAAACCACGCTGTGGGAGAGAAACGAGTACTGAGACAGATTTCTGTTGCACCACAATTTTCTCATGATTGTTTCAGAAAAGGGAAAACACCCTGTTTCTAGTTTGCACCTGACAGCATGATCACGACTTCAGTGCCTAAATAAGAAAGAATATTTACATGAAACCCAGGTTGGTGCAACGTTCTAATCACAGGCGTTGTCGTGCCACAGACTCGGGAGGGACCCACCCACCAATCGAGGTCATGCAGCAGGGTTATCTCTGGAAATCTTGACTCTCACAGGCACTATTCCCTTCAGCCTCCACCCTTGCCTCTGCCAGATTTTGAATTGAGGTCAGAGGGCCCAAACGTTGGGAGAGGGGAAACTACGACCTTGAGAGAAAAGGCACGGGGTGGAATTGTTTGGGATCAACGGACCCTTGTGGGTCTTCTGGGTAAGCTGTGGGTCCACTGGGACAGAACACATCTGAGTTCAGTGTGCCCCCACTCCCAACAGTGAAAGGATTGCCTTGGAAAAATATACATAACAAGGCCCAAAGGAACCAAAGTTTCAGAAAAATTCAAGTATTAAATGGAGGACACACAAGCAGCCAAGAAACAGGATGACACATTTGTCTCACCCGCCACGCCAAACTCAACAGCGGATTGACCAGTGTGTTTCGCGAAATTTTGCAAAGCGAGAAATCTGAAGATTTAAAAGCAAAGGCAAAGTTCCAGCAAAGTCAGCAAAAGACTGTATGAACCAATACGTCCAGAGAGAAACTACTACCCTTTCCCATGTTTCGATAGTCTGCGAAGAAGGTTATGAAAAGCCTGATGATGTTCTTGAGAGAACAAATGGAGAGAATTACGAATCTCAGCAAAGCAAAAAAACAAGAACTTGTCGCCTCTTTGTTGTCCCAAATAGGAAGTGGAGATGCATGGTCTTTGCAAATGGTATTGACTTCATGCCATTAGCGAAATTTACATTCCAGGCTTTCAGAAATTTTATCACATTTTGTTGCGTTTTAAAGGCATTATCATGATGAAATTGAACGCAAACGATACGGCTGCCGTGACATTTAACAAGGTTCTCAGGCGGCGACTGAAGAATGTTCTTTGAACCGAATGTTCCTGAAATCTGATTGCGGGTGAGGTACAACCCCACAACGGTTTAGATCCGAAGACCTAAATTGTACATTTTCCGTGTTCAGTTGACGGGAATCTGTGACCCTCTGTTGACATGTTTGCAGGAGCGATCGTTTCCAGCAGGAAGCAACAAAACAAGCAAAGACCGCAGGAACCTGCGTGAGATTTGTGTCTCGCTGGAGAAGAAACAACCAGAATGTCAATTTTCTTCTCTGGTTTGGGCGCTGTTTTCTTGGTACACTTGATTTGACTTGTTCGTAAATATCTGCACAGAAGTGAGACCAAATTCAGTAGTGTTCATGTGTGGGTTTTTGTGTGTAGAGTTCTTCTGAATGAGTTGTGTTCAACAAAGTTTCCTCAAGGCCCCACATTTTTCGCTCGCTCCCTATTGCCATGATCATCCAAATTCGGCTGAAGAAGAATCCCATTTTGTTCAAGATATTTTTGAGCGAGGTTGGGGACATCTTTATTCCCAGCAAAAAATTATGGATGCTGTGAAAAACATTTGGCTGGTTTGATTTTTGTGTTTCAAGCATTGACTTAGTTGCTTCAGCAAAAAAAAAAAACACCTGCTCATATCTCACACCCTTCACTGGCATTGTGACCTTGGAATGACAGACCAACGCAGACTACCACACCGCATAGTTTGTGTGAAAAAGCGTGGTCACAACTGGGCCGGATTTGAGAGTGGACATCTTGAAGCTACTCACTCCACTTGAACTTTTCTGAAGGATATTGATGCACAGACAAGAAAGGATTGTTCGAAGTGGCAAGATCAGAACATTCCGTGGATTCTGCAGAATGAAAGAAAATCCCCCAGCCCTTGTTTGCAGTTCAGATGAACTGAGGCATTCAGCATGTGTGTTCGTTGGGCACCTTCTGCAGAGCAGCTTGTTAGGAACTCCGCGTACTCTGCTAATTGTTGAGGACGAGATGCCACGTGGGAAGCCTAATCAATGTTGGGCCTGCCAGAAGCACCGACAGTGTGACCCACTAAATCCATCCGGAGATCCAGACTGCTGTCAACATCCAGCCTGCTAAGAAAAGAAGACATTACAAGATTTCCCTTGACGTTGAAAAACATGTAATTGGGTGAATCCAATCACATATCTGGTTGAATGTGGAGTTCTTAAACTGTGTCATGCGTTTCAACAATAACGTTGACTGTGGTGAATGAACATGGATAGTAGCATCCCTCGGGTTCGGTAAACACGCGTGTAAACATTCTGCGCACAGGCTTGCTTCCCTGCAGAAACAGCCTGGTTCTTTTCGGTGTCACACTGGGCGAAGCCAGCACCACGCTTTCGTTGTATGACAGGCAGATCTGTGCCATTCAGTGGCTGTTTCACTCTGCCTCGTCCAGCTGTCACAGTGGGCATTCCGAGGCAAGTTGCAGGTCTCGCTTCAGGCTTCAAATGTTTTCTCCGGGAGAAGAATTTTTCTTTTCCTGCGGAGACTGCAAGTTTTCCTCCACAAATCAAACTGAATTTCTTTTGGGTTTCATCGAATTGATACTTGCCCTCAAAGAAGGCATTGTTTCATGTTTATCGGTCGGCAGGAGGAGTCGCAAAACATTCAACACACAAACGTTGGAACATTGTTTATGGCTATGTTACGCAGGCTGATCTTTGCACGGAAAGGTAAAATTAGAGCTGCAGAAAGATTATTGCTGGAAAGCAACGTGCAGTCAGCTCCATCCGCCAATGAAATCGCTTCAAGCCTTGTTGAAGATGGCAGATTGATGTCAATGGAGCTTGTGCAAAACGAACGTGGGCACCAGTTGTCTCTTTGCACGTCGAACTCCAGAAGCACGTTCGAGTATTCGTTTGTTGAATCAGTAGCGAGTTTTAGCAAATGCGTCCGGTCCTTTTCCAACGTGTCCCAATTGCCAGATCAGCAACACAGATACCATTTGGTCACTCGTCATTGGCTCTCTGGCAATTGGGGCACCGTCCGTAAAGGAAAATTTGTGGTTGCTACCAGTCCGAAGTGTATTCCTGTGCACACCAAAATTCTTTGCATTTGTGCTGAAAATAAATTCAACCGGGTTTTATCGATGCTGTGAGGAAAACTGAATTTCAGAAAAAGGGAAGCTTTCGCTTTCGCAAAAGAAGAGCTCTTTTGTGGAATATTCCTTCAGAGATCGAAAACTCAAGTTTCTGGACCTGTCTTGCTGTTGAACACTTTTGTGTGAATGAACATCTTTCTCACTGCCAGTTTCTCAAAGTGCGGAACGTAGTGCTAAAACTCCCTGTTGTTTCACCCCAGAAAATTATTGAGTCTCGGTGCATGTGTTCAGTTCAGTATAATTTGTGAAAGCGCCCAGTCGAACAGTCGCAGTGATCGCAAATCGTTACTATGGCATCCAATTGATTGACCAGACATGACTTCTCCAGTACTGGGTCGCTAGTGGCCAACACTGCAATTCTGTGCCAGATCTTGCGTCCGGTATCAATCACGTGAAGAACACACAATCAGTCATGATTTATCATCCGCTGCGCGAAACTTTATTTTTAAATTTTGAAAAGATCCCAAGATAAATTCAGAAGCCTGCGGCAAATTTTGTGATCCTCCTGAGATTAAATGAGTCATTACATCTCATCTGGCTCTGTTTGCCTTGCGAACTTTATCAATTATTTAAATTAGTAGTGCTTCAACGTAGAGTAAATCGAAGACTTTAACAAGAAGCGAAGGTAATTTTCATGCAACCTGGTAATACTATCAGATCGCACACAGTTGCTCTGTCATATTGCGACACTTTAATTAACGGCAGTGTCGAGTTCTTCAGTTCAATATTCCCACTTGAAATATTGATGTGGATTCCTTGTGAAAATTTTCACAGCTTCAAGTTTGACAAGGGTGAGGAGATGAAAAGTGTGCCGAGACCGAGAGCAGTCACTGACGCACCAACCGCAGGCTCTGCAAGGCGCCAAAGACGCGCAACGAACTCTTGTCGCGTCACTGTGACAAATGCAGGGAGACTTCCGTTAAATCCCCTGTCAGCGCAAGAATAAACTTTCAGACAGACACTTAATTTTTATCATCTCTCATCCAATTAAAGCTTCTTGGCTTTCATGGTGCCTAAATTCCCAGACTCTGCGCGTCTCGTCCTGACAACCTGTCACAACTCACAAGAACAACACGCAGCACCAAATCCTGTCATATCTGTTTCCCTGCGCAGTCTTCCTTACCATAGGGAGTTCGCAGTGAGTCAAAGACACTGCATGCTCTGAAGGGTTGAGGAACGTGCATGTTCTCACGTGGTTTGGGGCGAGGCGTTGTCTCCACAACTTGTCAATAACATGATTTTTTTGGGCAATGAGCCGACACGGTTCTTTCGGGGGCTGAGGCCCACGACAACAACTCACAAAATGCCACGGAACATCTGTCAGGCCATCTGGAGTTCAATCACAGAGATCGCAGAGGGTGGCAGTGAAAACCCGACCTTTTCGAATGGTGAGGCAGGTTTGAGTGTGTCTCCAGGCTCGAGAGATGTCCGCCGTGCCTTGACGCTGAAGCGTGTGTCTCGCCACGTGGGTTCTTTGGAGTGACAAGATAGTGAATCTCGTTTTGCCATGTGCACGCGAGTGATTGTTTTGCTGTGTGTGCAATCCCCCAATCATCCCGGAACAATATTCTGATTCCACAGAGCTGGAAAAGGAACTCGTAATTAGGAACACCATCCATTACATGTAAGTACGAGCAAATCCTTTCTCCATGATAATGAAAATAATTTTGCCCGATCTCAATCTGATTGGAGGAAAGGCGTAATGAAAAAGGCCGATACATCAATGACAGATGATTAGCCAGGCTCTTGCATGAGTATCCGTCTGAGGACAGAAAAGGCGCGCGATCCAATAATTCGGTTGAAGAGCATCTGCTTCATTGGTGAATTGTTGAGCGCGCCTTGTGTTTGGACGTGTAGCTGGAAACAGCAACAGGACGACGAGCTTCCGAGTGCTGCAAACTTGGGCTGTTTGTGAAAGGAGAATCAATCGTGAACAACTGGTGAAACACTGGAACATCAATGACAATGAAGACGAAATTGGACACGTCAAAAGAAAGGATCTCCACGTGGTTTGGTCCTCAGTAAATTCGTGTCAGGCACCAGCGTTCAGTGCGCTCGAATCTGAACTCGCTGGAACGCCAAGGGTGTGACAGCTCAGCTCTGTTTGACACCTCGATACGAGAAGTGTCACGGAGTGCGCCGATCACATTACTCCCTATCGTCTTCCAGAGATAAAGACTCAGCTTCCGAATCACCATTTCTTCTGTGATATATGACAAACACAAGAAGAACGACATCACAGCGGGGAAGGAGCTTGTTTTATTGGTCTACTTTGTCATATTAGGCGACTGCTTGTTGAAAGGAAATGTGAACCAGGACCTCGCCTCAATCCCTGATATCTCCATCGATGGGGAAGCAGCGCTATTACTGAGACTGGATTCGACAATTGCTGCACATCTTCTCTTTGTGCAGTCGGCAAAGGTTTGTACCTCGCTGCGATGGGAAGTGACAGCATCCAACGGATGTGCTCGTCAGGTTCAATGCCCAGATTCTGCATGTTGGGGGAAACCTCATCGTCACATGAGTCTCCGCTGCCAAAGCTGCACAAGGATATTGGAAGAAAGTCCATTCAAGTGAAACAAAAGTCGAAACTCATTTTGATGTCTCCAAATCCTCAAACAGTCGTCTGCCAAATAAAGCAGCTGAATGTGGGATTCTGTTGGAGCCAGAGCCCAAGGCCATTGGTGAATGGGAGACTGACAAACAATAAGGAATGCTCTTCCCAAGGAATAAGCTGATTTTATTGAGCTGCCTTGTCATATTACAGTCCACCTATATTTCATTTAAAATGAGTAATAACGATGTAGAGAGGGACTTTCTAATGGTAACAACAAACGAAATGGCTGAAAATTGGATTTTGGATGGCACTGTCCAGGGTCTGCCGTGATGACTAGTGACCCAATCATGCAGAGCAGAACAGTCCCCGCCCGTGAGAGGCAGTTGTGTCTTAGTTTTACACCATACCCACACGAAAATTTTAAACAATGGATTCTAGAGATCTCCCTTTGATGGTGTTTGTGAGGTTTGTTGAGTTTCGTCGCTTTTCGAGCAACGGAAAAGCGTCAAAGTCCCAGACGATGGCAAGGCAGATGGGACAGAGTTGATCGTCCATTTGAACCTGGCGTGCGATGGGTTGTCCTGAAAGCTTGTGCCTCTATCCAGAACATCGAAGCGTACTTTTTCAAGCTTTTGATGCCCCAACAAGAGCAAGCAAAAAACCGCGTCTGAAAATAGTTTGGTGGTGCAGAAGATGTTTTGAGCTTCTTGCTGTCGGGACAGCACCGAAGACTTTTTGGACATCACCTTTTTTGACGAACTGACTGCGTGTGTTGATGATCTGCAGCCAGACGGACGGAAACTGTGTTGGGTGCATTGCTCATCAAAGTATATTGTCCAAACAATCAAATCACTGCCACGAAAATCGCCGCCAATCAAATCTGAAACTTGCTTGTCTGCAGCTGCACAAACGGCTCTGCTTGTACTCATGCCAGCAAACATGGGTCCTCTTGAACAACAACAATTAATGCAGCACTATTGTTGGAAAATTGCCGTTTCATGCTGAAATTTGGCATTCGGCACTGTTGAGCCAAGCATCTGGTTCAAACAAAATTATTGGCGGCTGAGACTGGCAAGGGCAACCAAAGCAGCGGAAAGACTGTGTCATTGAGGGGCAATTGCTATCTGATGACCACATTGATCCAGCTTTTGAATACAAACCCCCCTATGAGATGCACCCCATTACAAGTCAATCCAGAGGCGCCTTTAATATTTAATGCATATGGGCCGACCACTTACTTCTGCTGGTAAATTTACTCATCGATCCAGGTTTCCTGGCTGGAAGAGGTGTTAATAAAAACCTCTGGTGGGAGCGAGTAAACTTTAGCCAACAGCATTATCCAGCAAGAGACCTTCAGCGAACAATTTTCTCTTTGAAAGAATTTAGCTTTTTGAATGTGCCACACGAAGCGAGAAACTGCACGAGATGAAAGAAGCAGTGCAGATCGGAGGGCTCTGAGGTGTGAGTGGAAAGACTCTGTTGGTGAGATTTAGCAGAAATGTCGCTTTGATGACTTTCAGAAGGCAAACCTTACATGTCCCTGCTCAAGGCAATCCCGTGGGACTAGTTGCTTTAAAGCACAAGAAATTGCTGTGAATGTTACTGTGACCATGATAGCTGATGACACAATTAGGAAACTGCAGGCACGTTTATTGCCACACAGGCAAGTGAGATGGGTTTGAAAGGCTCGCATTCTGTCAGAGTCCATTCGGCGCCCTTGAAGAGGTTATCCTTACGTGGCCGTGGGGACGTTCTGAAGATGAACGGCAAGTTCCAATTCTTTACGTTGCCTGCACCATTTATTTCACACGAAATGACTCAAATAACGGAGAATAGGGCTTCTGTTGCAAACATTTTCGTGTTGAATGGAAAGACTCAGACAGCGTGTGAAAGAAAATAGGGATGTTTGCACCGTGGATCGGCACAGTCACGTTTTCGATTGTGTTGCTTTCTCTTTGAAATAACTTTTGCAAATTCGTGCATTTTGTGGGCATTGGTGTCTGTCAGCAGACTGGCAGACCAAGTAAGAACGTGTGCAGGACGATCTGCAGACAAGGTCAAGCAAATCACTGGAGATGCCAGCGGACAATAGCCGTCTGGCCCCTACTTCAGGAGGTGTCAACAAGGACAACAGGAGCTGTTCTTGTTATCTGATGTTCACACGCGACCTCTTCACGGTATTTGAATGACAAGACGCAGAGGAAGTTTGTCCAGTGAATCAATCTTAGGTCCTGACAGTTTGAAACATACCTTTGCCCCAAAAGAGTTTGACCTGTCGTGTTTCTCGTAAACACGAGCACCAGTCTTGACGGTTGTACCTTGGGGCTTTACGATACACCTTGTTCCAGGAAATGAAGCCGCATGCATGCATTGTGTGTTCCCGTGTTTGATCAGACTTTTTGTCATCTTCAGAATTTTTACTCCGAGAAAAAATGTTTTGTGTCACGTTTCACACAAAAGAGGGCAGACTTTCCAAGTGAAAGGTTCATGTCGGAATGATTAAGTTCGTGTTGTGGTGTTTTTCATCACAGGATGCAAACTGTACATCACTTTTGGACGAAGGAACCTGGCAAGCGAAACAGATATAGATAGACTCACCTTGCTACCACTGCCCAGGTTGACGTCGAATCGAATGCGTCCGCCTTCCAGCATGAGTTCCAGTCGATCGTTGGTTTTGGAAGAAGTGGTGGCGAACAGAAGGCCATTGGGTCGGCGAGTCCGAAATCGCAGTGAAATGTCCTCCACAGTGGTGGTGGACTCCTCGGGCAACAGAATCTTCATGTACTGAGTGCCGTCAAAGCTCATCGTGGTGGCGACTATAAATATAGTTAAACTCACGCTGTAAATGAAGAGAAAAGTGAGTGTATTCCATAAGATGCAACGGTAAATCCCACACATCGTGACGCTGGAGTCCACCGCCGAGATAGTTGGTCAATATTTTGTCGGAGTTATAAAATCCATTTGATGATGCTGCCAGTTTCGCTTTCGAGAAACAAAGAGCGAAGCATCGGATTTCTGCGTGTTTAGACTTCCACATCAGCAGGCGTCCACATCCACTGCTCAGGTTGCCAGAGACTGTGAAAAAATAATTGCAGGATCACATTATCAGCCTGTCCGTATCACCTTGCTCCTCCGCACCCACTGCGAATCCCACAGAAGCAGCAGGATGGCAGAAGGAAACACGCGAGTCGGTCCGCGGCGCTCTGCAGTGCTATTTGCATTAGCAGTGGCCAGTAACAAGTTACTAGTTTGCATTGCTGGCAGAAATACAATTCCATCAATGGAAATGGATACAAAACAGGCCTTCGGATTTTGTCCATTAATTATCCCTGCGGCAAGTCCAAGGAAAAACTGATCGTTTCGCTGCAACTGTGATTGCATTTGCTTTCAATGCCAACAGCGGAAAACTCCCACTGTGAAAGCTAACTTCATAGCGCCTGCAATGAGAATGTAGTACTCGTGTGATTCTGTTCCTTGAGGATGCGACAGCTTAAAAAGCTGCTTTTTCCATATTGCAGATTATTTGCCAATCACTGGCAAAGACAGTGCAACTAAAACATGGATCATTTCTTTTGTGTTTCATCTCTTTCATTTCGAATCCTTTTCGTTTTCTCTGTGAAAACAGCTCATTGTTCAAAAGACCTCATTTGAGCTCACGCAGGCGTACTTTTTCAACACGTGTTCGAGACCGAATATGAAGCAGAAACCTTCTTCAGAAGATGTTTCAAAGTCGAGCGCTCTCCAGTCAACAAGAGCAAACAGTCTCAGAAAAATTCCTACAATCTGACAGATTCCTTCAAATCATGGCTGCAGTAATTTCTAGACATGTGTACTTTTTCAGTGAAACGCATCACTTGACACGATTTCGCTGTTCTTGTGTCCACATTCCTCGTAGTGACAGGCAGAATCTGAAGTTCATCCAGTAGCGATGTAATTATCGGGTATGAGCGCTGCTGGGGAGACTTGCGCTATATTCATGGGCAGGTTTGATTGTCTGATCCTTCCACAGTGTCCGTGACTTGACAATCAGACCAGCCTAATAATATTTGCATATTTATATCCGCCCTTCTCCCCTGAATCTGCACGTTCCGTTCAGCTTTTTTCACTTCTATCTGGATGGTGACTAAAAGCCTCGTGCATGCAGTGCTAACAGCTTTGGCACCTGCGACTGCGGACTGCCTTTGAACTTCACATTCTCACAACCCACAACATCGCGAGACGCGCCGTCGTGGGGATCCATGAGTCTTTCACGTCTTGCTGTCTTCAAGACGGTCTCCAGATTTCCGGTAACACATCAGCGTGCAACAAAATGCTGTCACGGAACAGAGCCTATGGCCACTTCGTGGCGTTCAGGTTGCTCCTGCGTAAATGGAGCGACAGAGAGAGTTTCGGACATCAGGGGGCTATCTCTGTCACTGTGAAAAAAACATTGATTTTGTCATCACCAGCTGGAAAAGATCAACATCATGTTGACAAATCTCTATCGGCCACAAATGGGCAAAATGACCAAGTGAAATAAATAATTGGGATGTTTCGCACATGCAGATCATCGAAAATTCGGTGCCTTTTCCCTTTGTCTTTCGCTGTTTTGGCTTTCACACCAAACTGAAAGGATGGAGAGCATTATTTTTGTCTCTCCCATCCGCAGATGGTTTTGACATGAAGTGTTCACCAGTGTATTTGCCTGTTGATTGAAGAACTGCATTCTGTCTCCGTGGCTTGGCTGGTAGCCTCACGGTTAGTCCCGAGCTTCCTTGCGGACAGCCCAGATTGGGTCTCCACGGAGGAAACAATCCACCGAGAGCGATGCTGTCAGCCAAAATTTGCTTCACAGATGCGCCTTCCGTGTGGAGAATGTGAGCACCGGATCTCGAAATCACAAACAACAGTCTGTCGCCGGTGTGTGGTCGGTGTATTCCACACTGACTGGATTGCTTGGCAACAACAAGAAATCGCAGTACGAAGCGAAGGGCTTCGCCGACAGATTCTGGTGCGCAGAAGTTTTCAAAAGTTTTCATTGCCAGTGATTTGTTCTTTTTTGGGAAAAGAGACAGGGCAAAAAGAACAAATGTTCGCGAAAAAAGTCACTAATTGTCAGACAAGTTGACTCCACCTTTCCGTGCCTTGCACCCAGTTCAGAATCTTTTTGCTGTTCCTTTTTATTCTTTTCTTCCTCAGAGTACTTTCACCTTGATTCTTTAGGTTTGCCTTGGAACACTTCTTGAAAGGATTGCAAGATATCCTCAGATATCCTTCGCACACGGCAAGTGGAGCAAAGTGCCTAACTGGAAGATGCCATCGTTTTAAGTAAAAAGTATTGACAAATTTATGCCTGCCAAGAGACATTTGTTGTGGTACTTTCACAGTGTTGAGAGCAAGCCAAAATACCAAATGTTCAGAGACGTGATGAATTATGAAAATTGGAAGGGAAGACAATGTGACCCTCAAGGTAAGAATGTCTGACAACTTGTCACAAAGTTTCAGTGGAGTCCATATGAAACAACACCAACTTGGAAAACTACAGTGGGACCTCGCTGATTTCGAATGCGCTGTTACTCTGGTGCATGGTGCATGTACTTCTTGAATTTTGTAAGGGAGTCCTCAGTCGTGGAAACATGGGAACATCTTTCGTTTCTTTCTGAGTGTCTGGGGAATCCCGGCTGGAAGGAAGCATCTTTCTCACTGCAGCCAACACGTACGGGCTCGTAGCTTTTCTTCAAGAGTCACCTTTCTGCTAAGGGTGAACTCGACGTTGCAGAAGTTCCAAACCAACAATAACTGGTGTCTGTAACGGCGGACACATCAAACCAAGGACCAAGAGCTTTTTCATCGCGGTGTGAGAACCCAACAGTGCAAGACACATGTCAACTGCACTTTGGCGTTTCTCCTTCCCTTTCAAGAAAGTCCAACATCCGTATCTTGGGTGATGTAAGGACATACGGTGGTAGCAGATGATAAAGTACCCTTGTAAGTGTAAAGGAAGCCGAAACAGGCAAGTAGATATGCATATGCATAAGGCTGTTATTGAACAAAGCTGACTAAGAAGTAAAAGTGCCCAGATGTAAGGAAGCAGCTGCAGGTCTGAATGAGTACTCATAGTACAGAGTACAATCTCCTCTGGTTGCACTAAAAGCTAGGCACAAAATGCTCTGAGTTTGGGTTATCACACCTGCACACTGCAATCGGACTCTGTAACAGTGTGTGTGACAGCTGGACATTGCTGTAACAATATTCGTACTCATAGTACAGGGACTTGTACTAATATTCAGACCAGACTTCACACTTAAAGGGACAGAACAGTGAACACACACACACACACACACACACACACACACACACAGAGTCATTTTGACCTGCTCTGAAGCTACTGTACTGCATGATACATTTGCTGCAGTGCACTCAGTTTGGTGGACAACATCGTGGTTTCATGAAGGCTCCCGTCTGTGTGGTTCGCAGTTGGGAGCGTGATGTCAGGTTGAGCCCAGACCAGGAGTGTTTTGCTGTTCATCGTACTTTCTCGTTTGCTTTGCAGTACCAGCTCACTAACCTGTTTGCAGGTTGAGGCAGCTATCTCTCTGTGTAAAACTGTATTCTGCGCAAACTGATGTGAACCAATTAGAGAAACTGAAAGTGCTCGCCAACCCAACAAGGCTTGGACTTGGAATTTTGCAAAAATAACTTCCAAACTATTTTAGGTCTGCTGCTCCGCATTTCTGTCTGACATGACAATACAGTAGGAGGCTCCAGCCTTGTGGGAAAGAAACACTCAAACGCACAAGAAGTCCCGTTATGTTTGTCTGACCTTGAGCTTGTGGCAAGAGTTTGATGACAGGTAAGTGACAGTCCTAATGGAGTAAGAAAACCAGAGAATATTTCCGCTTTTAACACGAAACTTAATTTTGGAATTGGAATTGGAACTCACGTGCCAGATAATGTACAATGCTGCGTCTTATTACTTCGTGACATCGTTGGCAGCCCACACACGACCATCCAGGGTCAGCCCACACTCACATGAGTCTCCATCTTCTCGCGAAGATGCAGTAAGTTTTCCAATGCCTGACCTGTGGAAATTCTTGACCAATTACATTTACAGAGCCCCAAACAACGCTGCAGGCAGAGGCCACGCGGATGCACTTTGTCAACTTCATGTGCCGGAGACATGAAGAGAATCTCAGGTGTCTCTGCAGTCAACTCCAACTGGAACAGGCACGACCACAAAATAGTGCGTCAGAAAGCCTGTTCAAATAGCCGTGTAACATATTTCTTGGTTGTGTGTTCAGGAAACAGGGAAAGGAAGTTTGTATTAGTTTTGGCCCTCATGGAGAATATTCAATGGCGCGATTGCGTGTCTTGTCGGTATTGGGTTGATTTACGCTGCACACTGCTGCACGGTGCGAGCTCATTACAACTTGTAGCACCTGAACAGTCCGTCTGCTGCAAATTTCGCCGTCGTGTGTGAGCATTGATCAGGACCCTCCTTCCCTCTTTGGTGCTCCTATCGAGCAATCCCTTTACTTCTCAATTCCCATGATTTGGGCCGTTTTACAAATGGGCACTCGCCAAGTGGGCCATCTTGACGAAGCCCGCCGAGTGCAGATTCACTGAACTTTTCACATCGACGTGTTTTGCTGAGAGAAAACCAATTTTCTTTCTTCCAATTAATTTTGTTCCCGCCAAGCTCAGGATGTAACTTTTCCATCACTGTTCAACACCCTTTCTGAGTGAGTGCATGATAAGCAATTACACTTGGGCACACAGCTCGTGGTGAAGGCAACACGACGGAAAGCCGCTTTTCACTAGAGATGTGTGTCTTCTCCGCAACACGAAACAAGACCGAGTTGACCCGTTGGCTGCAGAAAACCACTGCACATTCCATTTGAAACCACCCGTGCGTGTCAACACAGAAAAGTGTTCTTTGGTTTCCAATCAGATCCTGGAGACGGGCCTCTTTAAATATGGAAATGAAGCTGTGACTGACAAGAGAACAACTCGGTAGCTCCGGTGGAGAGGTCTGCAGGAGGCAATGAAATGTAATGTCACACACACAAACAATCCTGGCGCAGCTTTGGACTTGAAGAGAGCACTTCGTTTCTGCATGAGTGGCCTTCTTAGCGGCTTCATCTCATTAACTTGAGAATGCAAGCTTCACAAAACGACAGAGCTTCTTTTCAAAGTTCAAAAAATTCTGTGTGGTCGCTTTCCGCCTGTTGTTCATTGTCACGTTTGGGGCAAACAGAATGTCGAAGAAGACAAAAAAATATTTTTTTGCAGTTTAACAGGATCAGAACGGAGACATGCACAGAATTTCTGCAGCTTGGTTTTCTCCGACAATCCATTTGTCTACGGTAACGGAATCCGGCCGATGAGATCGGTAGTTCGTGAGTTCGTCTCATTAAATGCATATGGGGCACGTTACACGGATACGGCCAAGGACATCTGGGCTCTCTGTGATTCTCCCACAACCTGCGCCAGCGATTGCGATTGTCTGTTTCAAGCTGTTTTACGTACTCCAGTCTCCTTGTTTGACATGAACTGAGGGTGCACAACACGCGAGGCTTTTCTCATCATGCCAGACTTCAGGCACTTTAGTGTTTCGTACATCGTTCTCGGGCAGTGCCCCTCTTTTCCGTCAACAGTTTTCAAAGTGCGCAACCCCTGCCATCAGAAATGTTTAAAAGAGAAGGATCCACGGGGTTCAGTTGGACTCACCTTCTTTTTGAACGGAGTTTTGAGCCCCAACATCTGATTTGTTGGCTGCACTTTTGGTCTTTCAAGGTGGCTTGCAACAATGTGTGGAGAGTCTTTAGGAACATCAGCAATCCGACCCCATTCGATGAAAAAAGCTTCTCCTGTGTCAATCCGACTCATATCCATTTGCGACGGAAGTGGGTCAAAACGGCTAAATTGTGTTTTCAAAATTCTGATGCTGAAAAAGAATAGTGTCAACAAACACTTGTGTCAATAAATCACCCAGAGCAGATGGACATTGGCACCCTCCGAAATCAACAAGAAAAGGCAGCAACAGACGACTCACACCCTGTTCTGGCTCCTGTTTCAAAACAACGTGTACTGTAGTTGTTGTGGTGTTGTTGTTCTGTTGCCACACTTTCAAAAGCATGCATATTCTTTACTCGCACTGTATCAGTGCTTTTCAGAAGTGACGGGCAGTGTTTGGCATTCGAGGGATTTCGTTGGGCACGGCGTCTCGGTTTTGAATTTTGTCCCCTTCTTTGCAACATTCACACAAACGACACAACTCTCAACAGTGCTCTGTACTAAATCATTCCCAAATTGTTAATCTGTGCAGTAGCAATGGTCTCCTTTCCCCAGTCTTTGGCTTTCCTGAGTGGGGTGCAGGAGGAACATCTGCACAGAGCCAGACACGCAGATTGATGTCCAGTTTGGACCCACAAGTCATAAATGAAGCGTCCCGAAGCTGTACATGGCCGAAATGAAGGAACACGATCCTATTGTCGTGTCGCTGCGTATTTCAGGCAATTCCTCACCCGCGATGAAGCTCCGCGCCACAATGATGCATCGGAGGCAACCCTGCGTCAGGACCTGGGTGGTCGCTCTCAAGTTGTGTGTGTGTGTGTGTTGAGCCAAAATGGGCTTGAAAGGAAAAACCACTGCACGAACATCGTGAGCTTCCGATTTAGAACAAACAGATTACGGACAAGATTGATTTTGGCACTTGCTGGAATTAGGCTTGGAATCCAATGCATTTGAATCGTCAAATTACCCCTGACAGGACACTATCTACACTTAAATGGTAACAACGGTTGACCTTGCAGCATCGCCTCGCCGTACATCTGTCGTGCTCACAGTGGTGAAAAGGTTATGCAGATTTTTAAACGGGGTTTGTCAGTGACCGTATATTCTTCAGGGAAAAGGTCTCCATCCTGACTTGAGTTCCACTGCCTTGTTGAAGCCCTTCGCTTGGGTAAAATGAAAAAAAAATCGAGATCTTGGTGTGAAGGGGGAACGTTTCCCTCAGATCAGGACAGACGTCGAACAAGACGAAACAGGTTCCCATGATTGCGTTCGGCTCCTCCCTTCTTCTGATAAAAGCCAAGCCATTTTCGTGTTTTCTTTGAACACTGCAACTTTGTCAGAGGCAGCAAAAGAGGTTGGTTTTCCTCCGCCCCAGCGACCGACAAACGCAGCATGCTCAAAACTTCAGGCAGGCCCCTGAGAGAACAAAAGCGAGAAGACGAACGAAAATTATCTTCTTCCGGAGGTTTTGATGAACTTGCAGCAAAATTCCTAGAAATCTTGTGTGTAGAAGGATTAGGTGAGCACTTGCACACTCCAGAATTACACTGAGCCTGCTGGGTCAGAGGGAGGGCCATAACAAGCGTTTGCCATCACATTATGCACCTGTGACCTGTGTCTGAGCCGAGCATTGCCATCATTCATGGAGGTTTACGCTCGAAAGAAAAAGCCCTAATTCACAGCCTTGAACAGCGCCGGGCACTGCGCAGCTTTCAGAGGTTATTGCGAATGGGATGCAGGTTCTTGCTTCCAGGCAGAGTCTGCAGCAGTTGTGGCGCTGCTCGGATGATGGATTTGTGAACGCCTGCAAATATCTCTCAATTCGTAACCTGCAGCGCGGATTTGCGGTCAAATAACGAAGGATTACTTTATTGTTTCTGACCGCGCCTTGTGCACGCCGGTCACATAGCCAAGTGCTTAGATCAGGAAGAGACAGTTTCCGGACGAAAGCTGCGCACCCAGGGTTTGAGACCAATAACAAATGATTTATATCAAGTGATAAATCATAACAACATAACGAAGTCCCGTGAGCCCGAAATTATTAATGCAAATCTCGTAATGCATCTACTTTTTGTTGACTAGTCTTCTTGATTCATGCGCCAAAAATAACCTGGAAGTTCAAGCATCATTTATCACACACACGAGATCAGGTTGGAAACAAGTTTAATCTGTAAGTCAAGCCCCAGAACTGTCTTCCTGGCTCTTCAGTCTATTGCCCTCAGCCCTCCATCAAAGCTGGACAGCCAACTGAAAACCGACTTGATCAGCTCGAGGGCAGTCCGCTCCAAAATATCGAATTTGACCTTGCTTCAACTTCTTGGCTGTCCGCCGCAGATAGAGCGAGTTGTGCACATGTTTTCAGTGATGGAGCCTTGGTTCTGACAAAGGATAATTCCACAGCAGCTGAGCGCATTGCATTTCGGCGCCAGATAAGAGCAGAAGAATCTTTAGCAAGCAGAAGTCAGACCTTTTGGTCAATTCACGAACCTCCGTCGCCATTCTGCGCGTGAGCACAAATGTCTTCTTTTGTGAAAACACAATCGGATCTTCGACACTTTTCGACCGTCCCATCGAACATGGCGATTCTGTTGTTCCCACATTTTAAATTTCCACTGTGCATCACGACACGATGTGTCATGTTGGACCCGCCCACATTCCACGATTTCCCAAAACGAAATGGGTTGTGAGAATTTTAAGCAGTAATGGGCGAAGGCAAGCCCTATTTGCAGTCAGCCAACATGTGAGGCTTTTGACCTCGGTCGTCGATGCAATATTTCTGTCCGAGCCGCCGGTTCATATCCTCCAAATGTGAGGAATGGATCAACAAGATTACCGTGTAACCGGGTTAGAAGTAGTGGACACTTCGCTCCATATCTGACCCTGGTGCTCAAGCGACACTTGTGCCACCATAAATTTGGAGACGAGGTGCACGGCACGTTGTGAGGAATGCCATTTGCGAATCTAATATGATGGCCGGGTCTCCGAATTGGCAATGCGAGATATTTCCCCCCGCCCAGTGCTGAGCAAGTTTCCTGCATTTTGTCTCGTGTGAGAGATTCTGGGCGTACAAGTGACGACAGACGGAAGACCTTCCAGAATGATCGAATTCAGTGCAATGGCACACGAGGATTCTGCGTGACGATTGTGCATGTAGTTTATTTCAGAGTTGTCCGCTCTGTTTCTCGAGATGTTTGATCAGCTCTGCTTGTTTGTTCCCTGCAGCTATCCCAGTGGCAGCTGCAGCGATACTTATTCTATTTCTAAATTATGCATGAACCTCATAAAACAACAAACTGTGATTCACTCTATTTGCATAAAGCTTCATCACAGTGAGCTTGGTCCACAAATTCCCTTTTCTTTTGGTTCTGTTTCGTTTTCCGGTTCTGTGAGTTTGGCGAACTCGAATCACCCAAAGCCAGATGGAAAGCGTACTTGTTTCCCTTTGGTTCTGTATTACTGATAGCAGTTGAGATATTTTCTGCGTAAAGTGAGCCGCCGAAGGACATCACTGTTCATCCTTATTGATCCGTGCAGAATTTGCTTGAATCACTGCACTGCACACTTCAAAATGCAATTACGTGGCAAGACGAGAAACTGGTTGATCTCGACTGATGCCCCGACTCAAGCATGTAGTGAAGGTCGCACTGGGGAGAGAGACATTTTCTCCATTACCTCAGAATCTTTGACCCTTCCTGTCAGGGCATTTATGCAACAATCACAGTGTCCAGCCAAACCCCGCGAGCGAAGTCGCCGAACAATCACATCATTCCGAGGCGGGAATTCCGCAGTGAAACTGTTTAATCCTGCAGGCTCTGAAAACAGCGCCATCAATCTTTCCTGCCTTCAAGACAAGCAGCGTTCCGGAGTCAGTCGGCCATTGTCTTACATGCAGGGCTGATACCCAGTTTCGGAGTTCTAATTGCCACAATTTGTTCTCAATTATCTGCTGCAGCTGAAAAGGATCAGAGTTCATATTCAGTTCTGTTGTATGAAGAAGAATGATTTGGATTTATCGTCCCCGCCTTCACATAGTTGTGCTCGTAATTTCGTCAACACAGCCCGCCACTTTTCGACTTTGGGAATTTTTTTGTTTCTGGTCATCAAAAAGTTTTGCTCAAATTGTTTGTTGCCTTTGCGTCGCCATAGAAAAACCAACACAAACCTGACACACCACCAGACAAAGTCACTTCCGTTGCAAAGAAGAAAACAACTGTATTCTCAGACAGTGCTTCCTTTTGGAGAGGCATCAGGTGAGTTGCCTTGAGCTCACTGCAAGCTGCCAAGCAGGAACATGCAACTTGGCGGCAATCTAATTTTTACATGTAGAGAGGCAGAACTTGGAAACTGAAACCTGATCCAACTTCTTGCTTCTGCAGATGTTCATCAATGTTCCACAGAGTTCAATCAAAGACCTCAAAGATGTCAGCTGCACGCAACAGTGCATGTGCACTTCCATTCAGAGCTTGTGAACACATTTGTGGGAGGACAGGTACATGGTCACAAAACAGAAGGGTGTGAGCTGATAATCATCAGTCACCTCACAAACACGAGACATCAAAATGACTCATTTCAGAGAGCTTTTTGCTTGGAGTCTCAAAATGACAACAGCTGAAACAACCATGCAGCTGTGTGAGAAAGACTGATCATGCAGGAAGCATTTCTTTTCATTTTCCATTGGTCGACGAATGCAAGCCAGTTTTCATTTGAGGTTTGAAGGATCTGTGCCTCTTTCTTTTCTCCACAGCAACCTCGAACTGCACCAGAAGCCCGGCTTGACACCAACTTGACTCAACTGAAATTAAAGTCAATCCTGCGGTGATTTACCGCAGAGAAAGTCTCCAGAGGTTCTTCTTAATTTTGGAATGGGAAGGTCCCGCCAAGAAAGGTCACTCTTACCATAAATTCGGCCAGCCCAATGCGTGCAATGGGATCACGATTCTTTGTTCAAATCTTGTGTTCTGCCCCCTGCAATTTGTTCATGAAGTCCAACAACTTTATCAGTCCCAGCTCCCCAGTTGCACATATCCTGCTGAAACCTCGTTTAATCAAAGTGTCCAATTTGTAAGACCTTCTTGTCTGAGAAAATCTAATCAATTTGATCTGCCTGCGGTGACTTTTGAGGACACGACATGCCGTGATGTTTCGTTGAGCCTCTCGGTCAACATTTAATATCCTCCTGGGGCCGGATTCGGCTGTGGGAAGGCCGTTTGCAGGTAGCAGTGCGGCGCAATACGCAGATGTTCGCAAACACAGGGGACGTTGCAATTGAAGCGGATTAAAAGTTGGAGGCTTTTTTCACTTGAACTGCCTCCTATGTGAGCACTGAGGAGATCCATGTCACCTAATTAAATTTACCACGTCTCGTCCTACATTTGTTACCAAAGCGATTTGTTCCGTATTTATTCCATCCAATGCAATCACATAAATATGTACAAATTATCAGCTCAAGGCGGGTACTGGAGTTTATGGCCAAACAGATCTTGTTATCTGAAATCGTGCTGAGTGCATAAAAATCGAATCAATTCCCAAAATAAAACTCCTTTTCGTTTTTGTGTCTGACCTTTTGACATTTGTTGATGTTGGGTACAGAAATGTTGGGAACCACAGAAACTGCTTCGGACCGAGAAATCAAAGGAGAATCTGTCGGTTCCTTGAGTGGGGCTTTTCTCTTGATGAGATGCGAGAAAGACTGCAAAACTGACGCTCTATCCACTCATTTCATTATCGAGCTCCACTTCTGAATGAGATGCAAATTGTGCCAATTACCTCGCGAACAATGCAGATGATACATTATGCAGGCAGAACTCGGCATTTTGGGGAAAGTACATCGTGTGTGTTTCGAGGCACATTGTTCTCAGCAGGAAGAAATGCCGGCACGTGAAGATTTGATTGTTGGTGTGTGTGGTCAGTCTCTTGCATCCACGCCTACGTTGTAGCCACTTAAAGCCACTCCCACCCATCCAAGGAAAAGCGCATTTGTCCAGGGCTTCCCCAGGTTGCAGCGTCTTAATCCTGTTTCCATCCCACTTTGCCATCAACCCGGATGTTCAGCGATACATCCCTGGAAGTGCTTTGAGCAGTGAAGACACAGACATCATGTTTGAAGAAGTTTCGAAGCTGAGCAAGTTTTGTCCCATTTGCTCAGGCTCAGTTGGCTGTTTCTACGGAAACATTTTGGTTCCCAGGAACATTGCAATGCTGATCATCCTGACTGGACACAGAAGGCCGAACTATCGAGGTCTGCTGTTGCTCAAAATGTCCCCAATTCTGGCTTCTGTTATTTGCGGACCCCAAAAATTACCCTTCTTGATGTTGACCATTCCGCCATAAAGCACGCCTTGAATATTGCAGCGCACGAGACAGTGGCGGCAAATGACAAGCTTGATTTCCCTCTTGCCTTCAAATGGATCGCACACAGCAGGTCTGCCACAGCAGAATTTCATAAATGTCACAAAGCATTGTGCCAGCTTATGAGAAAGAAATTGACAAGGGTCATAAATCTTGTTTCAGTTTGACAGAGAAATTTGGCCAGCTCAGCTTCAGTCTGCAGGTGTCTGGGGTGTTTCTCCATGAGAAGTTAAGTTGAGACAAATGTCTTTGCGATGATGTGTTCTGCAGCGAGCATTCACCGACTATTTGGATTCAGGAATGATCACAACATTGAAACCAGAACCAGATAGATTTGGCTGGTGTAACAAAACTTAGATGGGACTACAACAGCTCGAGTGAAGTCCCTCACCATGTGTGCAGCAACATGAGAATTTGTGGGATCAAGAACCTGAACGACCATTTGAGGATGGGCCAACCACGTCGAAATGCAACAAGACGATGCGAGCTTGGTATCGTTTTGCTTGTTCCAGCACCTCCGTAGATGTAATTTGGTGTCTCCAAGACCTCTGAAGACATTAGATTCGTGCGTGCGTGCACACACTCGTCCAAAACTAAAAAGGAACAAATCAAATGGCACAAAGCTACCGCTTTGGCGAAAATTTTACATTGAATTATGCCTCATCCTCACCACATAAACAGCGTCGGTACCATCACACAAACACGGATTGTTTTTTTGGTCACCATTCATCTGCGACCATTTTCACCCCGAAGTACGAAAAAGACGGAACCGCTTCATCAAGCCAAGTGGACTGTGGTGCCTTCATCGATCTGAACTGGTAAAACTGGGTCCAACGACTCCATTGCTGTGTTCGGGCGAGAACATTCTCAGGTACCGAGTTGTTTCAACAGCATCTTTGTCTCGCTGATGGCGTTGCAGAATCAGATATTTCTGTTGACCAAAAAGCTGCCGTGCTCGGCTCGTCTTTTCTCGTCACAGATGCTCAAGCAACAAAACTCGTACAGCCGCCACGATTTTCCCTTGATCGGTGTCTCTTGCTTGGTCCACATGTCACCGCCTCGTGTTTTGCCCAGGAGCATAGGGGAAGCGCGCTGAACAGTTCTCTGTGAGTTGTGCTCCGTTCCACAGAATTGTTTGAATCAGCCGGACACCACAAAACAGCAAACTGACGAACACTGTCACGAGGTGTTGCAGAATTCTCCGATATTGCTTGAGAACTTTGCAAAACATTCGGGGGAAACTCAATCGACTGTGATGGCTGACATCCTGCGAAATGAAATGTTTGAATATCTTTCGTTCGCCCTGTGTTTACTCTGATCGGTGTTTTACTCTGCACTGCACCATGTTTGTGGGCAGAAACTCCAGCTGTGTTTGTGGGCAGAAACTCCAGCTGGAAACGCGTGTCTGTCCAATTCCACATTGAGATGTTCCTGAACATCCCAAGGATCTGAGGGACCTTTCTTCTGAGTCTCCGTCTGGCACACAAAAGCCTACCAGCGTCGCCCTTAATTGAATTATTTTATTCACGACCACTGTGCCCTATGAGAAGAAATCTCCTTAAAGGCTTTACCGGAGAAACCCCTTTGCCTTAGAGTCGGCGATAAATCATTGCATCACTGTGATATCTCTGATATTATGGTTATAAGGCTAAATTGATTACTTTGGTGACCCCCATCACATAGTGGTACCATAAACTACAATCAGTTTTTCTATTACCTTCCATGTAGTGGGATTTTTGGTGGCTCTAAGCTAATAAGAAAGGTTCCTTACAAATGGGAATATGAATAAAGGAATAATATTTCACAATAGCGACAACAGCAGGAACATATTGGCACTGAAGGACTCGAATGCCCCCACGTCACCTCTTGCAGGCTTCATCGACAACAAGAATCGTGATTCAGTCTTGTGGACCGGCAGAGCAACAAACTGGAACGTGCCAAGAAAATCCACCCACCAAAATCGGACTGTGCTCAGGTTGTTGCGCCCTGCATGAAACAATGGGCTGCTTCCTGCAGCGCGGATAGGCACGCACACAATTTTATTTCGCTTTGAAACCGTGTGCGATGACAGACTCAATGCATCGTAAGTGACACACGACCGGTGGTCATTTCCACAGACTCTGCAGGGGCATCGCAGACACATCGCGCAGTCCAACACGAGAGACGGTGCGGCGCCACGAACCTTCATCCACAGCTTTGTTTGTTCGAGATCGTCCACACGTGACAGATACTGAGACCGGTGAAAGCTGATTTTGTTTGAAAGAGTGAAAGAAAATGACCATCGTCGGCTGCGCCTGTGCCTCAAAGTACGGGTCGTTGTCTGCTGTATTCCCTGTTCCGGTCCAATCTGTGTCTGACGATCAATGTCACTGGGATTACGAGTACGAAGTGCTGAGTCTGAAATCTTTGGCCGCCACTGGCCTTCAAACAAAAGTGAGATCTGCTTTTGAGACCTGGTTCGACTCGTTGGAGCCTGCTAAGAAAGGTTCAAAACAAAATCTTCACTTTTCAGTCCATCTTTTCTGGACACAAGTGAAAGTTCTGAAAGTTGGATTTCAGAATTGAGCTGTTGACCAGTTGTTGCCTCGTTCTCACTGAGGCGGAACAGGAGGAGAAGGAGGTCTTAGGTGGGTCTCAACACTGACACCCAGGGTTTCAAGTTCCAAGGTTTACGACGGGTTGAAATGCTGAAACCGTTGAAGCTCGTTCTGTACGCGTACACTGGTTGTGCAAGAGAACGTGCAGTCAAGGTGAAGGACCATACGCACATAATCTAATTGTCCCCAGACTCCCAATTATGAGCCAATTAGAATCCAGGTGGGACGTGTTTTTGCCCAGGAAGAATTCAAAAACAGAAGTTGGAGACCTCTTTTGGAACAAAATATCTCAAAGTTCAGTCGTCGGTGAGAAGAATGTCAAAAATGTGTTCGTCAAAATTTTGCGAAGCCGGTGCAGAGGTTTGAGTGGTGTTCTTTTGGTACGTCACTGCACAGAACAAGTTTCTTGCAGGTTATTTGGTTGAGCGACAAAGGCGTACTTGGCGCAGCGTGCACATTTTCGTGTCCAGATTTTGATCGCAGAGCTTGGTGAAATATGGCTATCATCGTGGGTTTGACAATGACACTGATTGCATTTATAACTGTGGGTCAGTGGGGCTGAGGGCCTCATTGAGCAGGGCCAATTTGCATTGATCCGTGTAGCAATATGAAATGATTTGCTCCCCGCAAGTCCAACCTCAATCAGAACTGCTTGTACTCGTGCGACCTTCGCCTCAACTTACAATTATAACAATAAGTAAAGCAAGGACAAGTGATTGCACTCCAGGCTTTCAGCACCATCACTCACACAGGCGATTCACTCCCCTGTCTAACAAGGGAACTCCCCAACCCTGCCACTTTAAGATGACTAATCTCAAACATGTCCCAGGGATCCGGGCCCAGGACAGACGTTCACAGTTTTCACACGTCATTCTTTGCCCGAAAACATTTTTGGCAAATTTGCATTGGAAGATTTTTGAGCCCAGAGCTGTTTGAGCGGTGAATGGAGAACTGAAATTACATCCACAATGCTCTTGTTTGGAAATCCGATGGGTAAACCAGGAGAATTTGCTATCCACTGATAATTAGTTTGATAATGTTTGCAGAATCCCGCCAAGCTATGATTGCAACGTTATTTTTGCAGGGCTCATCAAAGGAAGCACGCTGCTGCACAAAGGCAAAGTAAAAGTAGGTTTTTGATGGAACCCATTGACAGAGATTATTATTGCTGCTCCGGATTCCTTAGATTTGCAACCAAATTGCCTCTTACTGCCGTCGCAATCTGCTTCTGCGTGCAACGAAGACGAACCAACCCGGCGAGACTTCAGACCTCCGCGGTGTGTCTACACTTCCCAATATTGGTCTGCTTCCTGACATGAAGGAGCTTGGTCCTGTTCCTTGCTTTTGTGCATGTTCATCCCTCCTTTTTCAGACTTGCGCCGCGTCAAACGACGTGTGACAGCTGGTGCTGGGATTTGTGTCCTGGCAGCAGCGACGCCACACAATAACCAGACTAGATTTCAAGGAAAGAGTCTCCGCCTTGACCTTCAACGATCCACATTTTTGACAGACATCTCGAGGCCCACGAGCATTGCATGTCAGCGACGCGAACAAGATGCGGCTCCAATTAGCATCGTTAGCGACGAGCACTTGCCTCGCAGAGCTCTCAACGCGCGCCGCACCACAACGGATTCACGGTGCAGACAGAGGTCCACGGAGAAGAGGGAACCTCATGAATGATCGAGCAGAAGTGGGGGCTTCACCCCCAGATCAATCACGCGTCACATACCTTCGTTGCAGGTGGGTCCGATGTAGCTGGTGACTGTGCAGTCGCACACGAAGCGGTTCCAGCCCTCGCGACACTCGCCGCGGTGCATGCACGGGCGGCTGACGCAGTGGTTGTCGAGCACGCGGCAGTACTCCTCCACTCCCGCCGCCTTCTGCTTCCGAGCCAGACCAGCGATGTCCACTTTTGCCCCGTTTATCACCAAATCCTGCAACAACAGGACAATCTCGCCTCTGTCTTTTCGAGTTGGGAAAGGCACCCCAAGGCGGGTTATTAGCGAACTTGAATGCACGGAATCGCACAATGCTGACTCTGGAGGCCAGTTCCCAGACAAAGGCCAAGTGAACCTTCCTCGGCACATCAATTATTTTGCGGGAACCTGCCGTTACACATGTCATCGTTGTCCGCAAGGATGTTACACAAGGAAGAGAAGGTCCAAACAGGAGGATTGTGGGAACGGGAACAGATGTTTCTTGTGGCTTCTGGTAAATACAAGACTCGTGTTGGTTTTTCTTTTCGGAATCACTCCACAACAACACAGTGGAAAGCGTCCACAAAACTGCACCACAGTACGTAGTTGTCAAACACTGGGTTTCAGAGTGGTCGTCCAGATAGATCTCGCGCTTTTTCTCAAATGTTCACAATTATGGTGAAACCATACTTTGAGATTGAACTGTACTTTTTGCCAAGGCACTATGTCTGATGATACCTGGAAGCAGCCGACGTATCCATATTTGAGCATGGCGGACCACAGCTCCCGGGGCAGCTGGTGATTGGATTCACGCACGTTGATGCCGCCGATGTAGAGGCCTCCCTCCAGGTCCAGTTGGTCGCTGTCGCCCTTCACGTTGTACGAGGTGCCCTGTCCGTCCAGAGTTATGCTGCCTGGAACAGCGTGAAATGCATGACTTCCATCAGAATGTGAAAGCAATCATGCAGTTGTCTGAGCCAACGAATGCTGAAGTCCCTCGACGGCAGAGCACAATTTGATTATGGTTGCACCAACGCAAAAACGATTTGTATCTGAAGACAATCCGTACCTGATTTTCCGTTATGCTCCAGCAGTAAAAGATGTTGCAGGCCATCGCTGACCCTACCCTGAGTGACCTTGACCTTGGTGGCTCCTGATCCAAGGTCGAGTAGTAAGAAAAGGTATCCGTCGAGGATTTCAAGTGCGAAGAAGTCTGAGGTGTGAGCAGCACCGCTGTTGTACATGAGGAGCCCGTTGGGCTCGTTAGTCCGGAACTGGAACTGGATGGTCCCGGATGACGCGTGGCGCACGTCCCACGTCGGCGCGCGCACGTGCGACGCGTCGTCCGTGAACGTGATGGGCTGAGACTGGACGAGGTCCTCGCAGCGTGAGAACGTCACGTCGCCGTGGATGTCGATCAGGTTGTGGCGGTTGCGCGCCAGGTCGGTGAGGTCCAGGTTGATGCTGTCGGCCCTGTAATTCACCTGCAAAACATCGAGCGAAAATATCAAGATTTGAGACCAGTCAGTTCCAAATTGATTGCCAGTTTTCTTTTCCGACAGAAGTCCGTCCTCTCTCCTCACAAATTTGCGTTGCAGCTACCAACAGCGTCTCAGGGGAATCATCCCCGCTTGACAGAATGAGCTTGACCTCAGGGCGAATATATTTCGCCCCGTAATTGATGGGTGTTCCTCTGTGTAAGCGGTACTGTTTGCAAAACATGGCGGTCCATATTCAATTTGTCGTTGTCTTTCGGCAATCAGCCAGAACATTGAGTAATTGACTCAGGAGGACTTGCTTGAACGGGAACCCTTCGGTGTTGGTCAGCAGGAGTTCGGCCATCCAGGCACCAATATTCTGAGTTGGTCAGTCGGGTGCGTAATTCCTGCTTTGGTTCGCAGCATGAGAAATCACTCCGTTTCAGTGTCATCGAAGTGCAGCAATCTCAGCTGATCGCAGAACCGCTGTCCCGGCGGATTCTGATGATAGTGTTTTGAGGACATCATATCCTCAGAGAGCAGCCCGAACGTGGAGCAATTGTGATTTACGAGGCAATGTATCTCTAGATTGCTCCCTCCCACTCCTGCAGTGAAAAGAGCCCACCAAATGAACTGGAAAAGGATTCAGCACGACACAGGTGTCATTTCTGCGAGTTGTTTGAAACTGCATTCAAAGTGCAGCTGGTAAGGTTTGTCCAGTTCCCCTCCATGTCATTCTGCTTCAACGGAGACTTTGCAGGCTCCGTTGAGAAATCGGCAGTGACGTCCAAGATGCACAAGGGCAGGCAGCTGCATGCGTGACAACTGCTCAAATTCAAAACGTCCTGGTGCCTGCAAAATTTACCTCTGGACGCTCGAGTCAAGATTTCCAACCTTCAGCGCGAAGGGAAAAGCACAAGGAATGCCAAAGGAGAGAATCCAGGTCACAAGATGCAGTGGTGATTCACTCAACTGACAACCTTCTTGACCAAGGGTCTTAAATTTTCTTTATGATCGTAATTTTGTCCCCAGGAACCTGATGAATGCCGAAGCGTGGAGTAGTGGCTGTCAATAGATCTCGTTGGACGTTGATCGGGCAAACAAAACATCTCATCGCGAAGCTTCCCTCAGGATGTTGCGTGATTTACTGCTTAATCAATTTACCCATCTAATTGTTCACATCCTTTGTGTCGCCATGAATAGAGTTATGGAATTATGCGCCAAAGTTCACGCAATGCTTCACAATTTGTCTGAGGCTCGAGCCGCTTTTGAAGCTGCGCAACTGTCAGAAATGATCGCCGGACGCCAATTAGACCGACATGCCCACGGAGGTGTGCGCGCACGCAAACGGAGAGGAACCAAAACGGGAGAAGGAAAGACAAGATCTTCCGAGCTCACTCCGAAGAGAAATCTCTTCACGGGTTTTGACAAATTTTGTACTTGCCGGCTTCAAAAATAACATGCACGTCTCTCTTGGGTGTTCATGGAAAAACACGATTTTTGGGCAGTTCCTTGGCTCCAAATATTTCGGTTTGGTGACTGGCGATCAATTTGGATTTTGTTTCTGTCTTTATTGCAGCCTGAAATCAGGGTGTACTTATTTTTGCAAAATATATTGTTGATGGCGGAGTAGTTCTTGCACGCATACTTTCTGTGTTTATCTGGTCCATATGACTTGAGATCTATATTGAAGTCACAAACTCGTATGCACCTCTTCGCATGCTTGCGCACCACCTGAATCCACGAAAAATGGTTTCAAACAGCTGGCTGGCTTTCTGACATTGTTTTTGCAATTTTCATCATCATTAAATTTCCATAGTTTTTGACTGCATCAGCCAAAGCTCCACTAAAGCCTACTTTAAACCATGCATTCCGGGAAATCCTTTCGGAGAAACAAGTCGTGGGCTAGATTACCCGTGAACTAATGGTAATCCATGGGATTATTAAGGACAGCCTGCAATAATCTCACAATACAGCGGCAGAGCCCTGTAGGGAATCTTGGTTTGAATAGAGACCTATTTCTTGCAGCCATTAACTCTGCCTTTATGTCTCTTTTCACCGTTAACACAACCATAACCGTCCGGAAATTTTGGCTTTTATTAGTCACTAATGACGAGACCATTTAAGTACAAACTGCGCCGTCTTCGTTTGCATTAACAGTTGATTTGATTCAGACGGAAACGTTGAGCATTGCGGACCCCCGGACAGTTTCTGTGTTTGAACAACTGTGCGTGTTTCGCTGTCTTTGGCTTTCAAGTCAGACTCTAATTTCACAGCGGCGCCACACGGACATAATCTGCGAGCGCGCTTTCCTTCAGGCATCGAGCAGTTCTTTTTCCTCTGCTTTTGTGCGTCTTTCTTTCCACAATCAGAAACGGAGAATGAATTTGATTGCTCCTTATCATTCGGTTTAATTAAGTTTCGCACTGCTTTGCCAGGCTTTCAAGATATCAAGATAATAACAATGATTTTTGGAAAAGTACTTGTGACTTAATGACAGGCAATTAACTCGAATCAGAACGGACTGTTCCTCTCATCACTCATCAATGCTAATAAGCGCAGACACTGCACGAACATCCATCTCCTCTGTCGCTGCGTCTGCAGCGCGCCGAAGATCCACTGGCGTTCCTCCACATTCCAGGGGTACGAGTATTTGCGCAAATTATTCCCCAGCATGTGCACGGCCCTCTCGAGTTTCGAATGTACGAAAACTCACCTTGCGCATGCAGCCGCGGAAGTTGTCTTTGACCTTGGCTCCTGGCAGCTGGCCCGGCTCGGGACTCCCGGCGACGTACAGACGCTTGCTAGCGAGCATCGTGAACTCGCCGACCGTCGTGCCCGAGCGCGTGAACTCGTTGTCCACGTGAATCACGACCTGCAGCACAACTCTCGTTCGTAAGGATTTCCGGATGAAAGGAGAAAGTGAAAACAGAACGGTCACAGTCCTGACGAATTTCGAACACAACAGTCAAGCATTGGTTTGGATCTCGAGGTCCATCCAAGAACAGTTTCAAGACAACACACATTTTAGTCAAAATTGGGCACATTTGATTTGTGTGCAACCAGTATGTTTTCCCAGATGCCAAATTCAAATGAAAGACAGAAAGTTCTACTGATGACATTTTACCAAAGTAGTTCCAACACAACTCATTGTCTCAAAATTTCCCTGTTTGACGCTTATTGTTTACATCACAGTAATTCCTCGAGATGATGCTGGAGGTGTTTCCGAAAGCTTTCGCTTTCACTGTTTTTTGAGTTGGAGTCAACAGAAAAATTCTCATGGTCAAGGATCATCGAAGACAATGATCATGTCGTGAACTCTGCGAAGATCCTTTGAGCAGATTCAGCAGCAAATGGTCGACGAAGGCTCTGTTTCATTTTTGTTGTGTTTGATAAAATGAAGTCGAAAGATCACCAAGTTTACACGGTGTCCTGTTTCAAAAAATAGTGACAATCTTTCACAAGGAAGCGAGGTGTCGGTAATTTGCCAATTGGAACAAAGTGAAAATACACAAAGCACCTTCTGCCGTTTTTCTCGCCAGAATAGTGGAATGTACCTGGAACCTTGGATCATAAATTCCGCAAACAAGACACCCCACTCCCTTCCTGGTTTTGTTCCAACTAGCGAGGGAAAAGTATCCATTTTCATTTGGTACCGAAAGAACAAATTAGGAAGCACTTCAATTCCAAATGGAACATTAACGTTTGAATTGAAATAGAATCTTGTTACTTCACGGGAAATTTAATGGAAAATATAAAGTCTCCTTCGAATTACATTTGAAATTAATTTTGCCGTCATGGGAAGAAAATGATTCTGAAGTGAACGATAATCATTGGCAAATTTGCTTGTCAAAAACTGATTGCAGTGGAGACAGATGGAGAAAGAACATGAACTTTCCTCGGCCTCAGCTGTTTGTGGACCACGAAAAGACATAAAGTACCAGGAAAACAGCGACACACATGCGGGACACCAGAAGAGACCAACATGTCGAATTTACGGGTCGTACTTTCCAAATGTGATCAAGAACGAACGTTCTGACTTTTCACAATTGAGACAAGACAAGGGAAAGTCAGAATGAAACCGAACTCCGGAAGTACTTCACGTTGTTCTGTACTTACGTGACATATTCCTCTGTCCTTTGTCAGCTTTTAACGTTAAATTAGGGACATGGTGAATGTGAAAGATGACGTGCAATTTTAAAAGTGCAATGAAATGTGCATGTACTGTCAGAATCTGTGCATGTCAAGCGACATCCTGAGCAGACGAAACCCTAACACAGTGAAAGCTTGCCTCAGCCAGTGATCTCTGGGACAACGGAGGCAGAAAACAGCACAAATGTCAATAAAAAATTCGGAGCAAAACAGACGATCTTGTTTGATAAAATATCTGGATACAGGGGCAATCAGGGACTATCTGATTGACAAAATCTATGACAAAAGGCAGGCAAATCTCGTATCAATCTTGCTTATGGGTCCGCAAAAATCATCTTGCAATGACACAAATTGGCTCATAGATACACCATGGATCCACAATCAGTCATTGTGGGAGACAGGTCTGCAACAGGAGCAGCAATAAGAAAGGAAGGTAAAGATGATTGCGAGGATGTTTTTTCTCTGATCGAAGCCGCTCAATAACTTCACAAAACTCGCCCATCAACAGTCGGAACACAGCTGTGCAAATGAACAGAGACGGAAGACAGCGCCAAAACTGCGTGAGATGTCCACACAGAAGTGAGGAGTCCACAAAGTAGTAGGAATCACTTCTGGGATGACCACTCCAGGGTTGGCCAAATGGGACCTGCGCACGGGTATCACGTGCAACAAGATTCGTTTGATGTTTCTCAGCATACTGTGTCCGGCATCACGATGACACCAACAATCTGCGACCCCGTCTCGGTCCTTGCACTCGGTTTATAAACTTTTTGTGCTTCATTCAGAACATGGACCGAGTGGCATCCATCACCAAGGACATTCCATTGCGAAATCACATCATCTAGTGCTGTGTAATTTCCACGACTTGATATGTGAAGGAAGTACCTTCATCTGTCAGCGAGCTGCTTGTCTTACTCAATCATCAGATTACCTGCCCCACATACAAATGACTCCTCAGTCTATCCAACCGATCCGTGTCCCTTCCATCCTTATTCAATGCCCACGCCACAACAACCGTCAGCATGTTCCCATTGCATTGCTACAAAGGCAACTTTGCTGGTTCCGGTCGATGCTATCTTCGATGCGGAACTGTGTCGGTGGAACCTCTCTGACTGCGCGTGCACGCTCGATCGAGACCGTGCCCTGTTACGTCATATCTGCAAAAGGCGTCGCTCCAAGTCACCCTGCACTTGTCTCGCCTTTGCCTCCGGACCGAAGGAAGAGACGAAATATCACGAGAAATGTCGCCTCTGACCCCAAGCAGCATCAATTTGCCCACAGTGAAATCCAGCGGTCGGCAGCCAAGCTAATAGCTAATAAGAGATGACATATTGCTTCCAGCATGTAGCACCGCGAGGGTCCATATCCGACACAGTAATGCTTTGATTATAATGAGGTCAATTTATGGCACCCAAGGTGAACAATGTCAAATTGACCGGCGACCATTCCGGAAGGTAATTCTGACTGGAATACAAACCGACGCTGTAGGAGGTCTGTCGGAAAGCAAACGCCATGCTTTCGTTCCGAGCAGAAAGGAAACTGGAAAGGTGGACGCTAGAAACCCGACAGAAACTTGCAAGTACCACTCGAGTCGTGACTCTTGTTGTGGGCACGCGGCCACGAGGAGTTGTGCGGCTGTGGCGGTCACACCTGGTTCCGACAAAACTCCTCACAGACAACCAGGCCTCTGGTGGTTAAATCCAAGCACCTGGTCTGTGAGCAAATTGAAACTGAATCCTTGTTGTGGCCTGATCAGCACAACATTTTTTCAGCATTCTCTGTTGAAAGATTTGAGTGGAGAACCTCGGTGATAGGAAGAGTCGTGGCAACGCGGCTTTCCCTAATGGACACACTTGAGCCGGCTTTTCGTGGATAAACATCAGTTTCGCTTGTTTCGTTTGCTGAGATGGAGAGGGATTGCTGACACGACTGAAAGGCAGAGCCAACTTTTTCAGAAAGTTATATACAAATAAACCAAGCACAACATCACATCTGGGCCCTGAACTCAAAGCAAAAGACCAACCAACCAGTCTGACACTGCTGAACTGTGGCCTGTCAGACTGAGGACTCGCTTTCCTCTTGCTTGTGGATGAAATCAATGTTCAGGGACATTGCACAAAAATAAAAAAAATCGCTGGTTGGCAGGTGACATTGAGGAGGTTCAGCAGATACTCCCACAGTCTGTCCCTTGGGAACAAGCTCCATGATTTGATCCGTGGAGAACTTCACAACACACAGTTTGCCTGTTGGGAGAAAACAGCACAAAAGCACGCGCAATGCACATGTCACCAGCACACTCTTCCCAGCGCTGTCATTCATCTGATGTCAGCCCGACAGACCGCTCCAACCGCTGAATCGTGCCAAACCTCATTATTGTTGTGCGAGTTTGTAGCCATGGAAAGCTTCCTCTTTGGACCTCCCCTCGCAAAGAAAATTCGACCGCTCCACTCCATGTCTGCAAATTGTCTGCAGTCCCTTTGTCCTCCCCGAGACTTTTCTCCCCGAGGATTCCCCAACATCAAGTTCGCTGAAAGGCTTCCAGTTTGTTCACACAGACTCACCAGGGCCACCGCAGAAACAAGCGCGTCCGATGCTGCAGAATCTAATCACACTTGTTATGAAATCCATGACTCACAGAGGATGTGATCCTTGGCTTCAGGAGGCAAAACCACTTAGTGCTACTTTGTTAAATCCCTATTGACCACTTGAGTAACCAACGGATCGCGGACAGCAGCTTCTTCCGATAAAGACTCGTTTAGACTGTGCATTAATGCTGACATTGATGGCAATTTTACTACTCAACAAAGCGAGAATGAATGTCATTGTGACCGAGCTGGTCAGCTGATGAACACCATGCAGAAGGCAATTTCTATCACCCCAACACAGGTGTGACACTGCGTCATAAAAGATCACTTCAGCAGCAATTATTTGAATAAATTTGGTGTGCCCAGCACAAAATGGCTTTGCACAGGATAGTTGCGGAGCTGGTTCGGGTGTTGCTGGTCAAAAAACCAGCTGTTGTGTAACCCTGGAAGATCAATAATGGCATGAGACACGTTCGTCAGTAGATCCTGATAGTTGTTCCGAACAAAACATGACCATCAACACGCACAAATCTCACAGGTGTCTTGTCGCTCCAAATGTCTTTGCCAATTTGTCTGCCATTCCAAACTTGCAACGCCGAACACACAATGACACGACGGAGCGGGGGCTGACATAGACTTGACTGTCTCCGAGCTCTTCGTGGAGCCTTTTGTTCTCAGCCTCAAACAAAACACTGGACTCTGTTTGACAAAACTTTCCCGGCGTTGAAGCAATTTCTTTGAAGAGATGAAACAAAAATAGAGCCCGCGTCTTGCTTTTTGTGTGCTGAGCCTTCCTTGCCTCGAGGCAGAGAAGGACAAAAGAGCTGTCCTAATGCTATTAGTTCTTCCAGTACAGGTGGATTCTGAACGAAATTACGCACACCTGAGTGCACTCTTTTTCTGAAACTTTCTAAAAGAGGCATTAGGCAACACTCTTCCCTAATTTTGGACCATTTACAAACCCTTAATTTGGGTCTCTGTCAAAGCGCCTGATTTTGAGCACAAGATAACTGCGAGATATACGCAGATGGTATCTGGTTTGTTTGTTACGATCGCTAAATTACAATCAGTTCGTTTCGCACCGACCTGCATAAAAATGGGCCCATTTGGAAGGGAAATTATTTCCTGGTGGTAACAAGCTTTGGAATTACATTGCATTAAATCTTCTCAACATGCGACAAAGCAGCAGACCAAACCAGCAAAATTGTCTGCTGCCCCCATATTCGCACATGCTGAACAAATAGCCAGTGGCCACCAGGAAATTCTGCGGTGAGCGCATTGTTTTGTGGGAACAGAATACATGTGTCTACAGATTTGTTCAAAAGGCAAAATGTTCTGTCGATAAAACGAACCGTCAATTGACCTACTTTTCTGCAACCGACTGCAGGTCAAGAAGCAGATCTGCTCAATTCGACTGCACCGAAGCGTTCGGCTCTGCAGGCATCATCTTGATCCCATTATCCGTCCTTCTCAAAGAAAAGTTGAAATGGCAGTCTGGGAATATGACGTCCCAGATGCACTGATCTAATTATATCGCGCCTTTGATCTTACATTTGTCAGTTTCCGTTGTGTCAGGATCATGTTTTGCTGCCAGAATATGACAGTAATGACGGGAGAAATATTGTTGCGTCTGCTGTTCAAACATGAAGCGTCCCAACTGCAGACGAATGTCTGTCAGCAAAGGCAGATGCACACTGTGATAATCGGATCTAATTAAATTCAGAGCCATTACCTAAAAGCAACTATCAGCTCCATTGCCTCCAAAGCTTCTTAGGGACCTTACTTACGAATCAATACGTGTGGAGCACAAACACTTTGGTGGAGCAACAACGAGAACAGCTTGGCTTATCCGCTGGAACTGCTTTTCTGTCTTACACAAGAAGCAAAAAGTGTATCTGTCCTGACCAAAACACAAAGCCCATGCAGTTCAACTCCAGCAGTCTGCTGTTCGTTGCAGATCAGAGACACAAAACTCCTTTCATTATTTGAGGTGCAATTCACTTTGCCCAGTGAGAGCAGATGACATGACGTGAAGCACAAGGTGCGCCGTGAACAAAACGAAACTGATGGAAAAACAGAATGTCGTGCAAAAACAGCTCAAAGACCTGACAACCCTCATCCAGTGATCAAATTATCGGCGGTCTTTGATCTCACTGTTTCAGTAAAATCGAGATCGCACAGTCAGATACACGCTTGTACCTCCCAACATGATCACAGTAAAATTCAGAAAGATTTCCCGCAGACCTGGAGCAAAATTATGAACGAGATGTGTTCTGCGTCGGCTTTCTTGACATGTTTGGACAGAGTGCATGTCTGCAAGCAACGCAGAATGCTAAGATCAGAGCAAAACTCGATGTCCGCGTGATTGTCAAAAACGTGAGCTTGAAAACAATCTCGCGTGCCTCATTTTCAAATTAAGTGAAACCGTGGTGAAATATCAAGTTGTGGATTAAGCTTGTCAGCGCACCTCTCGAGCTTCCCTCGTGATGAGCAGCTTGTGCCATTCGTTGTCGTCAAACCTGACGGTTCCCTTCTGGGGATGCACATCAGTCTCAAACACGCCCGAGCCCAGGTTGATGCTGACGACGATCCCACCCTCTTTTAAAGCAACGTTGATGAAGTCTCCATTCTCCCCTGAAATACAAAGAACCAATATTTTTTATCTGCATTTCGAATTTGTCTGATTGATTCTTAGATATGACTGCAGAAGGTGTCAGAAAGATGGAACCTGTGGAAGCGCCGTGAGATTCTGAGACGAAACAAGGATCACTGCACATGTTTTGTCGTTGTGTGGGCACACAAGTTTTCTTTTGTTTCAAATAGGCACAGATTTGAAAATTAAACGCCGGATTCTCACGCACGGAAAACTCAAGCTCTGAAAAATTGTGATGTGTCCGGAAACGGGGAGTAAATTTGGTGGTGGCTCTCAAAATTTTGCCTTGTGCATTTTGTGGAGTGGAAAAAAATCCCCCACGTGACACCCAAATTCCGTGCGATGAGAGGGAAATCTGGGGATTCACTGAGGCTACAACGACACAAGTCACGTCGGGCGGCGTCAATTTCACAACGGTTCTTTCCCGTGACTTCTTTGAATGATGAGCACACTGCAAAACTGTCCAACACAGAAGGGCCTGGGAGCAGATGTTTTCAAACTGCAAGCAACACTTGTTTCCCAGTGCAAAGACTGGAGTAGCCAGTCGTGTGAAGATGGACAACTGGTCATTGCAGTGAGCTGAACCGAAGTTTGCCGTGTGGACCAGTTCTTCATGATTCTGAGTGTCAAGTATCGGAGAGAAAAGCAACAACACGAAATATTCGAGGCGCACCTACCTGTGTAAAATAGCAGGCCGTTGGGTTGCCTGGTTTTGAAGAAGAGAGAAATTTCATCCTTGCTGCTAATAATAGGGTCTCCATGACTTGATAAGTCGTAGCTGAGGTAGTGTGCTCCATAGAATGTGGTGTCGGAGGGAGTCTTTTCTGCAACGATAGAGCAGAGGAAACATATTGTCACAGTCTCGTTCAGCATGGCGGTGGCTCGTAACTTCCTCGCACACAGGTTCCTTGTGTAACATGATATCGTTTCCCCAGGTTGTCCGCGATGCTGTTTCCTTCTGACACTTTCCCTGCCTTTTGTTTTCGGAGAAAATTACTGAAAGCTTGGATTCAAACTGCCTGCGCTGTGGTGCTTGATGTTTGTGTCTGCATGCACCCACATCTCTCATATGTTCAAACACAGACCGGAAAACATCTGCTTTGCCTTATCCGTCGTTGAGCGTTTATCCAAATGGACGCAACATAGCAGGTACTTGACGTGAAATCAGCTGTTGACGATAATAATCTGGGATTTTGGAGTCGTCAGCTCTTCTGCCCACGTACAGCCATCATTTTCTCCTGATTTGGAGGAGATACATTTTTGTTCAGTCAAATTATCTTGTGCGTCCAAAACAATAAAGCATCCCCTTTTTTCCGTGAGTCGTAAATACATCCTCCTTATCTTCCATTCAGGTGGAGTAATGATCAGGAATGCACTGTGGAAATTTCATTTGGAGCGCCGAAGAGAGAATTTCCATAGAAAGTACAAATACAGTATTCATGAGACTGTAGAAAGTCAGGTTATAACAGCGACATTCTGAGTTGATAAATTTACCCTGCAGAGCTCTGATTCACTCGAACTGGGCTGACAAACAGTCACAGTCCCACGGAATCTGTCTTTCAATTGGTTTATTGAGAGTCTGTGCGGGTCGAAGCAACGTAGCAGCCAAATGTCCCAATGCCTCCTTGACATGGATGGACTTCACTTGTAAGAATTCGTGCCACAGCCGAACCCCTCAGCGCTCTGTCTCTCGGTTTCCAGTTTCAATTCAACACAATTTGAGAAGCACTGAGGTGCATTTTTCTTTCACTCAGTTCCAGCGTTGTTGTTTTTTTTCGCGCAGATCACGAACCTTGAAGAAACATTCAGAAATGTTGCTTGTCACTCAGAAATTAATATTTCAAGCCTCTCCTTTTTGTGTCGACACGTTATGCCAAAAGTGGAAAATCACAACGTGCAGCGCAAGAACAAATCCCTTTTTCGAACATCACAGGAAAACCTCAGCACCATTGCTATCACTGTACTGTTCCACCATGTGCTCTGACGGAGTCTAGCCGTTCAGTTGAAGCAAAAGCACTGAGCACTTTCTTTTAAGAGGAAAATGACCACAGTTGGCTGCAGGTTCTGTGTACGATGACGTTCTGTGCAAACTGTGGTCCAACAATTCTTTTGTGGGCAAACACATAAACTACAGCACGGTCCTTTGAGTCCCATCGAAAAAGGGGCTGGAGAAACATATTGATGATTATTTCCTGGATTATGTTATCATTGGATCTTTTATTGCAGGAAAGACTCAGTTTATCTCCATTGCGTTTGGATGATGAACTTGCCATCTGCAAACGCCCAGGGTGCATATGTGGATCATTTGCACTTGCATGCGACGAATTTGTGCTCCCTGAAGTGTCTTTATCCCACGCTGGTGTGAGCGTGAACGTTCAGCTGGAACAACACCTGACGCTGCAGATGCATAGAAGGGAGAGTCGTCCTCACAGCTGTTTGATGCCCGTTTCGGCGGTGCCTCATGTTTGCGACAGGAGGCCAAAAACACAAACAAACAGCTTTGACGGACCACGGACCTCGGTTCTCCAACGAACGTCGCAATGCGTCAAGAACGGCAGCAGAGATTGGCAAAATGCGACGTGCCATGGTGTCTGACGGAAGATCATGGTCAAGGTTTGCTTTTACTGCCTGTCGTCCGTGGATTTTCAGAGCTGCACTTTCAGGGGATTGCCTTGTTTTTGCGAAAACACTGTCAAGAAGGGACGAGTGAGACCATTTTAGGGACAAACGACTTTCGCACTTTTCTGAATCACGACTTGCCACACACATCTGCAGGCTTGCTGCAAACGTGACGTCTCTGTCCTTGCAGGTAAATTTTGTGGTGCTGCATGCTGCAGAAATGACAGGAGACGCAGAAACAATTGTGCTGCATAGTTTTTATCCTCTATTTGTGTTGTATAAAAACCTGCTCTGAATGAAGTTTCATGTCAGAAAGCAATTGATCGTTTCTACTGCGGTATTCACATCTCCTAAGTAGCCGTCTCAGATGCAAGCAATGAGGTCTTATCTTCTTTATTTCATACAGACCTGCAATTGAGACTGTGCAGATCTGGCCCCACATTGCAGGAGATTGGCCCGGGAAAGCAGACAATACTCTGCTTCACGGAGGCTGCATTATACCAGATTCGAGGTTTGGTGGAGTCGGGCCGGGATGTCATCCAATTTGTCAGGCGCGGGTCACATCTTGAAGCCGACCAACAATGGCACATTGAAATAGTTCGTCTCTGAGATTCTGCAGATGAAAGGGCGATCCTGAGGGCCTGATTCCTGAATGCAAAGGCATGCATGCCAAGAAAACAGCACGTCTGATTTTCACATGTCAGAGAACCCAAGGGACCCAGCAAACTGACGAGTTGCCGACGCTCTTGTTTTTCACAATGCCTTCAGTCGTTGTTTGATTTCTACTTTGAATGTTAATTGAACAGTTCCTGCACACATGTCGTTCCCGAGAAAGCGTTGCTTACTCACTCCCGAGGAAAGAATCATTGCCACCATCAGACTATGCCTGCTATCGTGTGCTCTTTGCATGATTTCAACACGCAAACCGTCCATTAGGGAATGCGATTTTCTGCACGAAAGGTCCTTCGACTCCGACCTATCAGCTAAGCATCAAACCCGGACGTCTTCCTTGTTTGTCAATTCTTTCTTCAGCAAAGTGTTTTCTGTCACCAAGAAACAGCAGCTTGTCAGAGTGATAAAAGATGAAAAAGTGCTTCTGCAGAACCCAACCCCTTTGGTTGTGAGAAGTTTACACGAGACAACAGGAGCAAATACGCGAGTCCGACGTCAATTGTGAGATAGAATCCAGAAAGTGCACGAGTCCAAGAACGTAAACAGCATGTCTCTCTTCTTGTAGAAGACGGCAACAGGGGAACTCAAGATGAAGCTCCCTAGATGGCTAACCAAACATTGCAAAATAAGTGCACTTTAAAATAATGATTGATCGCTCGGAGACGTGACACGGCTTCGTTGTTACATATTTGCCACATGGTTTTGTTCACGATGCTCGCGCTGCGGAGGTGGAGGCAGATACACGAGAACAGGAAGCCGTAAATCATAACTTTCGCTCCCAGAAGCCCTCCAGATATTATCCAAATTCAATTCACAACACTCAGGTATATTACCATTGGGTGCATAGTCTCTTCATTCCACCATTGATTATCTGTCTGACGGACTGGAAAATATGGTATTGTGGTCAGCTGAGCTGTGGCCATTTGTCTCCAGCTGGACACTCTGTGATACATTAATTTATGAGGCGCGCTTATGGCAATTTGATACGTGTGAGTTTGCAATGCAATTTGTTTCACATCCAACAGCCAACACAAGCATAGATCAATTCGAATATCTGCTTCAAAGTGTTGTGCTGCACGCTTTGAGGTTTTCTTATGGATGCCAGTCACAATCGAGGTGGACATCCTGTTCGTGTGTGTGCCGAGATTCTTTTGGTCTTCCGAGCTTGTGAAAATACTATTTGATATCAAACACTTCTATCTGCTGGCAACTCACTTTGATAAAAATCCCAGAGGGCACCCGGCTCTGCACTGGAAGTGAAGGGTCTATTAGATTATCCCATTTCTTCTTGCCCTGGTATTTTCAAGAGGTTAATGGAAGTTTTGATAACAAGTCTAAGATTGATCTTTTGAAGCTGCTGTTCACCACTTGCACCTTTCAGTGCACATCAATACTGATGCAACTGACGCAATGGAAGTTTTGCACTGATTCATCCCTTTCCTGAAATATTTCAAATACTCTTTGGAGTCAAGAACAAAAGGATTTCGGTTACGTTCACTTGTCCGAGGAGAAGGAAGTCTGTTCTTAAAGGATCAGAAGCATCTGCGGTTGAAAGTGTCCACTGGTGATCCATGTACGCGGTAAGAGCCACTGAAAGAGTTCCCGCTGGTTCCTGCCATTTTCCGTGTTCTACCGATCCATCGCAGTCAGTTGTGAGCTTTCCTTGCGTCTGAAAATGAGAACGTATAAAGACAAAGTATGCCACAAACACATTGGCGACGAGGAACACGAAAGGAGGGTGATGTTACGAAATGCCTCCAGGATCTGACACACCTTTATGGCATGGAGAACTTTCGGCTCTCCCCAGTTTGCTAGCTGGAAGAGTAACGGTGTGTGTGTGGGACCACATCGGACCCTCTTGACCCAATGAAGTGTGATGCCGAGGGAAAACTTAGCACCCGTCAGGATCCACTGGGAAAAGGCATTGAGGTCAGGAGTGGGAATGGTCCCCTCGGTTTCTTTATCCATTATGGAGAGTTTGATCCAAACTACGAGAGCCCTTCT